>Ga0209599_10000237_pt1 | contig 39142 bp, 34 predicted proteins | sample Shrwel_input2_FT_FD_187534 | JGI IMG/M metagenome (GOLD analysis project Ga0209599, IMG submission 187534) | Subsurface microbial communities from deep shales in Ohio, USA - Utica-3 well 1 S input2 FT (SPAdes) (version 2) ...
CAGTAAGGCGTCTTCTTCAATCGCTGTGACGAGTAAAAACTCACCGGGTAAAGGGGCTGCCAGCACTTGCATTGGTTTACCAAGTAACACAATTGATTGTAACTGTGTTGCCGCCACCGCTTGCTGGATCTGTTTAAAATTGGTCGGCGCAAAGGTGCTGCCAATCAGTTGCGGCTTCTGCGCATAAGCAATCACCCCACTGCCACTGACCACGAGGTTGACCTGAGAACCGACAAAGATATCTTCAGTGATTTTATGCAGGGTATCGACCCCGACTGTCGCCACCAGATAGCCCCATAATCTGTTCATCTGGCCGTTGTCGGTCGGGCTTAGATAAATTTTACGGGCAAAAATTACTTTAAGCTCTTGTTGTTCAGCCTCACGGGAAATAAAAATTCCGCTGTCTTCGACCATCCCTTGTAACGAGGAAAAATAATCACTGCGAAATCTTTGTACCGGGTTATGCAACACTGCATCCGGCATGGCTAGTGCCAGCTCACCACTGAGTTTCAATAACTTGAGCTGTTGCAGTTCAGGATTTTGCTGCAGAAAATGTGCTAAGCCTGGCAGAAGTTGCTGTTGCTCTGCATTATCCTGCAAAAAGTGTTGAAAAATATCGCTGGTCGACAGCATTTTGAGTGCTTGTTGCTGGCTGGAGAAAAATTGTTCCAGCACTTGTTGCTGTTGTACCTGATGGCGCGACACTTTAAAAAATGCTTGTTGGGAAAATACCGAACCACTGAAGTGATAAGCTAAAAAGCCAAACAATACTGTTGGCAGCACTAACAACGGAAACATGTAAATGACGAGGGTTTCGCGAAGTCTCATTAGTGCTTAATTCCGTGCCCGAACAACTATTTATCTATCTACTAGCATACCGAGCAAACGGGTGCCTCACAACCTCTTTGTCAGGCAATGGCAAGGCAGCAGCATCAGCGCTGCTGCTTGCTTGTTGGTTTGGTCAGGATTGGTTGAAATTGGCCCTGTACAGGCTGTCGGTCACAGGGCTTGAATGCACAAGCAGCAGCCAACAGTTCCTGGAACAGTCACTTTGGCTTAGCAAGCTAAATATCGGGCTGCCAAAGCAGCTACCGGAGCTGCTGAGGGTTTACCATGTTGCCAGTCACCACCGTCAACCCCACTGCCGGCAATATCAATATGCACATAAGGAATTGGCTTTGCAGCTCTGGCTGAACCGGGGTTTAATCCGGCAGCGACTACCAAAAAAGCCATCGGGAACTGATGACCGCGTGCTGTGACTGATGAAGGGGCGTTATTACAACTCAGCACATCGTCCGCTGCGCTACGTGCTTTGATAAAACTAAAATCTTCCCGGCGACTACGGGAAACTTCACTCGGATCGCCCCAGATATCGCCGATCTGGGCCAAAGCTGCCGATAGCTGTTGGTTAAATGCCGCACCATTTTCAACCAATGCAGTATAAGGTCCGACAGCCCTTGCGGCGTGGCCGGTTAATGTGGCGACCGAAAACAGCGTTGGGTTAACCGCGCTTTCAGCTTCAATCCGCAGATGGGACATTAAATCGGCCAGCACTAAGCGGCCTTCGGCATCGGTGTTACCAATCCGTACCCGGACACCGGCATGACTGGTAATAATTTCATCCGGCACAAAAGCATCTGAGCCAATGCTATTACGCACAGCGCCAATTTCAGCGACCACTTTTAGCCCCGCAGGCTTGAGCAATGCGACTGTTTTGAGAAAGCCAGCCACTGCGGCGGCACCGCCTTTATCGCGACTCATGCCCGCCATACCACCATTAATTTTCACATCAGCGCCACCTGTATCATAAACCAGGCCTTTACCAGCGAAGAACAGGGTTTGGGTGACTTCACCTTCAGGTTGGTATACCAAACGGATCAACGCCGGATGATGCCGCTCAACATGCAACGAACTGCGGGCCACCGCCATCATTAAAGGGTACTCAGATAATAAGGTATCGACATCGGTTTGAACTTCGACACTGACCGGACTATCGGCGAAAGCCTCAACACAATAATCAGCGAAACGCCGTGGCGCCATCCGCTCCGGTTCAGTACCACAGAGATCACGTGCCAGCCGCCGACCTGATTCAACCGCGAACAGATAATCAGTTTGCGCTGTGGTCGCGCCAACCAACCCAATCTGCGTCACTGGTTCAAGTTGCAGTTCGCCACGAGCCTCGCGGCCTTCTAATGGTTGCCATAACGCTTGTGCCATCGCCAGATAGACCACGGCCAGCGCCTGCTGATAAGCAGCGCCCGGTGCAGGAAGTACCCAAACCAACGGCGCAACAGCACCGGCATTTTTTGCTTGCACAATAGCTTGTTTGGCCACATCAGCGAAGCTGCGGACATCGTCCACATCACGCTGCAGCGAGCCGGTTGGAGCCAGAATTAATTTATGTCCGGGCGCCAAATCTGACAGCAGCAACAGGGTTTCTTTACCGATCCGTTGATCATAAACCGCAGCTTGCTGGATGAAGTGAGCCAGTTGTGGCTCTGTCACATCCTGCAGCTGCTCAGCAATCAGGATCAACGCATCAAAACGGTTGTCCGCTAACGCGGCGCTAAGTGCCGGAACCGGCAACGGTAGAGGTAAGGCCATGGTTTTTATATCCTTGTCATGAGGTGTTCTATTATCAGCCAGCACAATGTTGCAGACAAGTCAGCGCGCTGCCAGCCTGTGGTTAATGTCAGGAAATAGCTACAACAGCGCATAGGACGACAAAGCACTATAGAGTTTATCAGCTTGTTATGTTCAAGGGAGGACGCGGCACTTCACCGCGTTAAAACAGGCTTTAACTACCGTCGGGGACTGCAGCATAAAATAAAGGCCCAGACCGGGCCTTTATCAAGCAACAAGGGGTTTCAGATAATTTTATTCTGTTGCCATTGCTGTTCTTTGCGTAACCGCTCTTTGCGTTTTTCGCACGGATTATCACAATCACAGGCTTTTTCGATACCAACGGCACTTAAACCACCACAACTACCGGCAATCGTTTTGCGCTGTACTATATAACCGATAGCCATAGCCGCAAACACGATTAACATCAGTACAAAAGTCAGCAGAAAAATTTCCATCATTACCTCGGTCTTTATTCAGGCGGTAGCTACATCAGCACAAGGCGGCTATTGTAACAATAAATCTGCCTCAACCCCAGCGTTGCTCTGCTGTTTAGCCAGCTCTTTTTAACGGTGACCAGCCAGCTTGGCTGGCTGGTGTTGCCAAGATTTTTACATCCCTGTAAAAACAAAAAGCCAACCCAGAGGTTGGCTTTTTCCAGTGTCAGTGGTTAACCACCGAAGTCATCCAACAGGATGTTTTCATCTTCTACGCCTAAATCTTTCAGCATATTGATCACAGCTTTGTTCATCATTGGTGGACCACACATGTAGAATTCACAATCTTCCGGAGCCTTGTGGTTCTTCAGGTAGTTTTCAAAAATGACGTTGTGAATAAAACCAGTGTAGCCAGTCCAATTGTCTTCCGGTTGCGGATCAGACAAAGCAACGTGCCACTTAAAGTTTTCGTTCTCTGCTTGCAGCATATCAAAATCTTCAACATAGAACATTTCACGCTTGGAACGGGCACCATACCAGAAGGTGATTTTGCGTTTTGATTTTAACCGGCGCAGCTGGTCAAAAATGTGTGAACGCATTGGCGCCATACCAGCACCACCACCGATAAAGACCATTTCTGCTTCAGTATCTTTGGCGAAGAACTCACCAAATGGACCAGAAATAGTCACTTTATCACCGGCTTTCAGGCTCCAGATGAATGAAGACATTTTACCGCATGGCAGGGTCAGGTTATTTGGCGGCGGCGTTGCAATCCGCACGTTCAACATGATAATGCCTTCTTCTTCCGGATAGTTCGCCATCGAATAAGCACGAATGGTTTCTTCGTCCACTTTCGATTCTAAGGTGAAGAACTTAAAGCGTTCCCAATCACCACGGTACTCGGCCGGAATATCAAAATCAGCATATTTGATGTGATGCGCAGGCGCTTCAATCTGAATATAACCACCAGCACGGAAAGGTACAGACTCGCCATCAGGGATTTGCAGTTTCAGCTCTTTGATGAAAGTTGCTTTGTTGTCATTAGAAATAACAGAACAAGCCCACTTTTTAATACCAAAGATTTCTGGTTCAACTTCAATTTCCATGTCAGTTTTGACACTGACCTGACAAGCTAAACGACAACCTTCACGGCGTTCGCCTTTGGTTAAGTGACCAAATTCAACCGGCAGTACATCACCGCCACCGGCATGAACGTGCACACGGCACTGCCCACAAGAACCACCACCACCACAGGCTGAAGACAGGAAAATACCTTTGTCAGCCAGTACACTTAACAGTTTACCGCCGGCACCTGTTTTGATTGCTTTTGACGGATCACCGTTAATGCCAATGGTAATTTCACCGGAAGACACCAGTTTTGCTTTAGCTGCCAAAATCATGACAACGAGGGCAACCACCAGTAAGGTGAACATACCAACGCCAAGATAAATCTCTTGCATTGTCTTTTCCTTTTACTTCTGATGCTTACAGGGATACGCCTGAGAAGGACAAAAAGCCCAGACTCATCAGACCAACCATAATAAAGCGTGAACCTAAACCACGTAATGCCACTGGTACGTCAGCATATTTCAGCTTTTCACTGACCGCAGCCATTAACGTAATCGCCAGAGTCCAGCCGATACCACCGCCTAAACCAAACACAGCGCTCTCGGCCAGGGTATAGTCGCGCTCGACCATGAAAGCAACACCACCGAAAATAGCGCAGTTCACTGTAATCAAAGGCAGGAAGATACCCAGCGCGTTGTACAGTGACGGCACATATTTATCGAGGAACATTTCCAGCACTTGTACCAGGCCGGCAATAACACCGATATAAGCAATAAAGCCAAGGAAACTTAAATCTGTATCAGGAAAACCTAACCAGTCCAATGCACCCGGGGCCAGAAATTGCTTAAACACGATGTTATTTAGCGGTACTGATAAACCCAGCACCACAGTCACAGCGATACCTAAACTGAAAGCAGTTTTGATTTGCTTGGAAATCGCGATAAAAGTACACATACCGAGGAAAAAGGATAACGCTAAGTTATCGATAAACACGGCACGAACAAACAAACTTAAATAATGTTCCATGTCATGACTCCTTAGTGCTTCTCTTGTTGCTCAGGACGCCAGGTCCGTAGCATCCAAATCAAAATACCGATGATGAAGAATGCACTTGGTGGCATTAACAACAGACCCATCGGCTGGTACCAGCCGCCAGCACTGATCAGTGGCAGAATTTCCACACCCAGCAATGTACCTGAGCCGAACAGTTCACGGATCACAGCAACAATCACTAACAGCACGGTATAACCCAGACCATTACCGATACCATCTAAGAATGACATCAGCGGCGGGCTTTTCATCGCATAAGCTTCAGCGCGGCCCATCACGATACAGTTGGTGATAATCAAACCAACGAACACTGACAGCTCTTTGGCCACGTTGTAGGCATAAGCTTTCAGCACCTGGTCAACCACAATAACCAGTGACGCGATGATCGTCATTTGGACGATAATCCGCACGCTGGAAGGAATATGATTCCGGATCATGGAAATAAACATACTAGAGAAAGCAGTCACTAGTGTCAGGGCAACGCCCATAACCAGTGCTTTATCCAGTTTTGTTGTTACTGCCAGCGCAGAACAGATACCGAGCACCTGTAATGCAATAGGGTTATTGGCAAAAACCGGCCCGAAAACAAGCGCCTTCATTTCTTTTGCACTAGCCATTATTTAATGCTCCTTGACGAACTTTAGCCAGGAATGGGGCAAAGCCTTTCGCGCCTGCCCAGAACTCGAACGTGTTCTGCACACCATTACTGGTTAAAGTTGCACCGGATAAACCGTCAACTTCTGTGGCAGAACCTGCCTGGGCGTTACCAGGTTTCAGAATTTTAATCGCTGGATTACCGGCATCATCCGTCAGCTTTTTACCGACAAACTGAGCAACCCATTTCGGATTCTGAATTTCACCACCCAGACCAGGCGTTTCGCCATGCTCGTAGTAGTTCAGACCCTTAATAGTCACGCCGTCTTTGTCCAACGCCAGGAAACCATGCATGGTCGACCACAGACCATAGCCATGCACTGGCAGCACGATGGCAGAAATCTGACCTGAGGCAATACCGTCATTGTACGCAATATAAACCGGCGCGATTTTGGCGCGGGTTTTGATTGATGCTAAATCTTCCTGGTCCGTCAGCTTGATGCTGCCTGCCGGATCTTTCATCATTTTGCGGTAGTCATAAGTTAATGGATCCTGCTGTACAAACTCACCAGTTTCCAGGTCAACCAGACGCTGCTGAATATGTTTTTCAAACAGTTCTTTGACATTACCACCAGATAACAAACCTGTAGCGACCAGAATGTTCTTCTGTGCATCCAGTAGCTTGTTTTCCGCTTGTTTCGGACGCAGCATGACGGCAGAACTGGCGACAAAAATCGCACAGATCAAGCACAGGCCAATAACGACAAAAAACGTTTTGCCGATGCTTTCGTTATTATTAGACATTACGTGCCAGCCTCCGCTTGATGTTGCCTTGTGCAACCATAAAATCAAACAATGGTGCGAACAGGTTAGCGAACAGAATCGCCAGCATCATGCCTTCCGGATATGCCGGGTTCACCACACGAATCATCACGACCATAAAACCAATCAGAATACCGTAAGACCATTTGCCTGCATCAGTGAAAGACGCAGAGACCGGATCTGTTGCCATAAAAAACATACCGATGGCAAAACCACCCAGTACCACGTGCCAGTACCAAGGCATAGCGAACATTGCATTAGTATCTGAACCAATCAGGTTAAACATGGTTGAGAACAGCACAGTACCGACCATTACACCAGCGACTATACGCCAAGAAGCAATACGGAAGTAAATCAGTGCCAAACCACCGATCATCAGGGCTAAGGTTGAAGTCTCACCTACCGAACCTGGAATAAAGCCGTAGAAGGCATCCCACCACTGTTGATTGATTGACCAATCTGTCACTTCACCGTTGGCAGCTTTGGATAACCAGGTAGCACCGGCATAACCATCAGCCACAGTCCAGACTTTATCGCCGGAAATTTGTGCCGGGTAAGCAAAGAACAGAAAAGCACGACCAGCCAATGCCGGGTTTAAGAAGTTACGGCCAGTCCCACCAAACACTTCTTTGGCAATCACGATACCAAAGGTAATGCCCAGCGCAGCTTGCCACAGCGGAATAGTTGCCGGCAGGATTAACGCAAACAGGATTGAAGTCACGAAGAAACCTTCGTTGATCTCGTGTTTACGGACAGAGGCAAATAATACTTCCCAGAAACCACCAACCGCGAAGACTACGGCATAAATAGGCAGGAACCAGCAAGCACCATAGAGCATTTTGCTGCCCCAGCCTGATTCAGCGGTCAATTCGCCGCCAAGCAGATGGAACAACGCAACCTGCCAGGTATCCGGCACCGTAACAGTGGCAGATAACACCGAAGCAGCCTGGTGTCCAATGTTAAACATGCCAAAGAACATGGCCGGGAATAACATTAACCAGACAAAAATCATGATCCGTTTTAAGTCGATACTGTCGCGCACATGAGTGGCAGACTTGGTGACTTTACCCGGAGTGTACAGAATAGTGGCAACTGCTTCATACAGCGCATACCACTTCTCATGTTTACCGCCTTTTTCAAATTGCGGTTCAATGCTTTCTAAATAATGCTTTAAGCTCATTTTCAGCCTTCCTTCTGGATGGTTGTCAGAGCATTACGCAGTGCCACGCCGAAGTCGTATTTGCCAGGGCAGACAAAGGTACATAATGCCAGATCTTCTTCATCCAGTTCCAAACAACCTAACGAAATGGCACCATCGGTATCGCCGACCAGTAAATCACGCAACAGTAACGTTGGTAAAATATCCAGTGGCATCACGCGCTCATAGTTGCCAATCGGCACCATGGCACGGTCAGAACCGTTGGTCGTGGTGGTCATGTTGAACAGGCGTTTAGGGCTTAAATGCGACAGGTATGCACGGGTCACAGAAAACTTCTGTGCACCTGGCACAATCCAGCCGAGGAACTCTTTCTCGTAACCTTCAGCCAGCACAGAAAGCTGGGAATGGAAACGACCAAGATAAGCATGTACACCAGTCGCAGCTTTGCCTGCCAACACCGAACCAGAAATGATACGGTTTTGGCCTTCACTCAGCTCACCTGCAGTTAAATCTTCCACTGCAGCGCCTAGTACGGTTTTAATCAAACGCGGATTTTTCACCACAGGACCGGCCAATGAAATCACCCGGTTGGTATCCAGTTCACCTGTAACGAACAGCTTACCAATGGCGATTACGTCCTGATAGTTGATATGCCAGGCGACGCTGTGCAGCGACACCGGAGCCAGGAAATGGATGTGTGTGCCTGGCAAACCAGCAGGATGCGGGCCGGCAAACTCTTCCACCTGAACTTTAGCAGGCGCGTTAATCTGGGTAGCCGGAGCTTTACACAGAAAAACTTTGGCTTCTGTCAAACGGGTCAGCACAGTCAAACCATGTTGCAATGCATCACCAGCGGCAGCAATCACTACAGCAGGATCAGCAGCTAACGGATTGGTGTCAATCGCGGTGACAAAAATCGCTTTTGGTGCACTGTCAATGGCTGGAATTTGGCTAAATGGACGAGTGCGGAACGCAGTCCATAAACCAGAATCCAGTAATTGCTGTTTCACCGCAGCGCTTTCCAGCGAAGCCAGTTTGTCAGCACCGAATGCTGTAAAAGCTACAGCCTCATTGCTACCATCAGCTTCAATCACTACAGATTGCAGAACCCGCTTAGCACCACGGTTAATCAGTTTGACAGTACCCGCGACCGACGCCGTAAATTTCACGCCAGGATTTTTCTTGTCTTCAAAAAGACCCTGACCTTTTTTTACTTTATCGCCAACCTCAACCAACATGGTTGGACGCATACCGACATACTCTTCACCCAGTACAGCGACCGATTTGACAGCAGGACCGTCATGAATCACTTGTTTAGGACTGCCCGACAGGGGAATGTCCAATCCTTTTTTGATTTTAATCATACGTACTTGCACTACTTTAACGGGAAGAAACAGGGCCTGGTTTTTCAGCTGCTCACCTGGCAGCGCACCTGGCGAAATCGGGCTGAATCGCAACCTAATTTCACCAGATACACGTACATAGCGGCGGATTTTAGCATTAAACCCACAGGCCAGCTATGATAAATAACAAAATTCTGTCGCTGACGAACGGACTGAAGCCAAGTGTAGTCAAGATTGATTTTTTTGCCTGAGAAAGCCGAAAATCAGTCTGATTTCTTCTTTACAACCAGTCACAGCGCCAGATTTACTGTTATTTGATTAAGTTATTACCCACTTGCGCAAACAAAAGCCGCCTGTTCGGCGGCGCAGTATCTTAAGCTAAATTTGCCAGACTGACCATCGGAGATACATCTGCATTGTAGTCAACATGGCTATAACCGAAGCCAAATAACCGCAAAAACTCCTGATGGTAACCTTTGTAGTCAGTCAGCTCATCAATGTTAGCCGTTTCAACCTGTTGCCATAAGGCGGTCACTTTGCTCTGAATATGGCCGGCCAGCTCTTTGCCATCCATCCGCAGCCGACCCGCTTCATCTAACTGACGCGCCGGGTTATATAGACACTGTTGGAACAAACCATAAATTTGTTCGATGCAACCTTCGTGGCTGCCCTCTTCTTTCATCACCCGGTACAGCAAGGAGATATAAAGCGGCATAATAGGAATAGCTGAACTGGCTTGGGTCACTAACGCTTTTAACGAAGCAACATAAGCATGACCTTGTTGGCTTTGCAGTTTATTGGTAATAGCAGTCGCAGCGCGGTCTAAATCTTCTTTGGCGCGACCAATAGTGGCCTTGCCATAAATTGGCCAGGTCAGTTCTTTACCGATATAGGTATAAGCAACTGTTTGCACGTTTTCTGCCAGCACACCGGCAGCATGCAGTTGGTCCAGCCAGCGTTCCCAATCTTCCCCACCCATCACTTTGACGGTATTAAAAATTTCGTCATCATTGGCAGGTTCAACCGAGACACTTTCAATTTCACGTTTACTGGTGTTCAGGGTTTTGGCTGTGTACGCCTGACCAATTGGCTTTAACACTGAGCTGTAAATCTCGCCACTGACCGGATCTTTGCGCCGTGGTGCCGCCAGGCTATAGACCACCAGGTCAATTTTGCCCATTTCGCGCTGGATCAACTCAATTGCCTGCGCTTTTAATTCATCGGTAAAGGCATCACCATTAAGGTGTTTATTCCACAAACCTTCCGCATTGGCGGCTTGCTCAAAAGCAGCAGTGTTATACCAGCCGGCCGAACCGGTTTTACCTTCGGTCGCTTCTTTTTCAAAGAAAATACCTAAGGTATTGGCGCCTGAGCCAAAAGCGGCCGTGATCCGCGACGCCAGGCCATAGCCGGTTGATGCGCCGATGACCAGTACATTTTTTGGTCCATTGTTGACTTGACCGTGCGTTTTCACGTATTGGATTTGTTCTTGCACATGTTCGGCACAGCCGACCGGATGCGCATTAGTACAGATAAAACCACGGATTTTCGGTTGAATAACCATAAATAAGAACCTGTTGTTGGTTAAAATTGCCGTTAGTGTAAAACTTTAACACAGCAAACAGGTCTGATCAGCACAGGAAAACAGTGGTCGATGACAAAAGCGCTTGAGCAAGCAACAAGAATGGCCCGTTACTGACACCGCAACAGGCCAGATAGTGCGTTTATTCGGTTGGCGTTTTCTCCCGTTTGGAACCGCCAAAACATTTTGGTGAAGCGGGTGGTTTCTCCGCATAATATTCATACCACTCACCCGGAGTGTAAGTGTGCAGTGCCAGCGCATGAATTTTCTCCGCCAGCTCGGTAGCAACAATTGCATTGACGGCGCGGTGCCGCTGCAGCAAGCGCATACCATCAAAAGCGGGCGTCACAATGACCACTTTAAAGTGTGATTCAACCCCTGGTGCCACACTGTGCATGTGACTTTCATCAATCACGTCCAGGAACACGGGGTCGAAGGCTGTTAACAGTTTCTGCTCGATCGAGGTATGGATTAACATAATGCCTGTTCCTTCTGTTCGTATTCATTCTCTACTGTAGTGCGGTCGCACTGGCTTGTCAGCAACTGTTTTATTGCAAAAAAAGATATCCGATAACCCTTGCCAAAGCGGCTTAGACACTCTAAAGCCGCTTTGCTATAGAACGAAAAGTCAGATTAATTCTGGCTGAATCTGCTTTTGCTTGTTTGGGTAGCCGATGCTGCCAGTGTTGCTGACAGGCCCCTGTCATCAGCAATAAATCGCCGTCAGCTAAGGTTAAATTCAATTGATGCCCCTCTGATTGATGGCGTAAATCAAAGCGTCTGCTTTGCCCCAGACTCAAGGAGGCGATTTCAGGTGCAGCCCCGAGTTCAGGTTCGTCGTCACTGTGCCAGCCCATATGTTCATCCCCCTGCCGGTATAAATTCAGCAGCACAGCATTAAACTGCCGGTTCAGTTGCCGATTGACCCAGGCCGTGATCTTCTGCAGTAGTGGCTGCCATGGCTCGGGCTGAAACAACACGCCAGAATAACGATAACTGCAATGCGGATCCCCCATCCAGACTTGCTGACGTGGGATCTGCACCGCATTGCCAAACATCCGGATCTGTGGCTGCTGCCATGGCATCGTCGTCATGAGCTGCTGAAATATCGGCTGGCTCTGGGCAGGCGGCAACCACTGCCGCCACAACCATAACTCTGCATCCGGTAATAAAAAGTGTTGGCAGTGACGGGCCTGCTGCCTTTGGTTGTCGCTAAGCTGCAGATCTGGCAAAATAGCCCCCTTCTTTGCAGATGATCATCAAACTATGAGCCTTTCATGTGTGATCGCAGGTCAGTCACTGACACTCGATCGATTTCCGCCAGAGCAAAAAAATCGTAGTTTACAGGCCTGGGATGCCGCTGACGAGTTGTTAGTAGAAACCGCATTGCCACTGCTACAAGCTGGGCCTGCAACTCTATTACTGCTCAATGACCAGTTTGGTGCACTGGCAGCTGCCTTGGCCAGTTATCAACCGGTTCAGGTGTCGGATTCCTACATCAGCCAACTGGCAACCCGGTATAATTTCCAGCAGAACCAACTGGATATCCAGCAGTTAACTCAACTGAGCAGCCTGGATGTTTTGCCTGCAGCCTGTTTGGTACTGCTGAAATTACCCAATAACCATAGCTTTTTACGCTATCAGCTTCGACAGTTGAAACAACAATTGCCGCCAGACTGCCAAATCATTGCTGCGGCTAAAGCCAAGGATATCAGCCAGAATCTGCTGAATATATTCCGTCAGGAGTTGGGGCCGGTTGAAGCATCTCTGACCGTTCGAAAATGTCGGATTATTCGCTGCCACATCGATCCGCAACAAGCGGTAGCCACCACCCCGGAGTTTCCATTGCGCTGGCAAGACAGTGCCGAACAGCTGTTGATGATCAATCATGCTAATGTATTTTCTCGCGATGGCTTAGATATAGGAGCCCGTTTTTTACTGCAACATCTGCCGCGCTGCGCCCCGGGTCAGCGCGTGATTGATTTGGGTTGTGGTAACGGCGTATTGGGTATCCGGATGCTGCAACAACAACCAGAACTGCAACTGGTCGGCACCGATGAATCTTATATGGCTATTGAGTCCGCCAGACTGACACTGGCCGCTAACTTTCCGGCATTAGTACAACAAGCCGAATTTATCATCGATGACTGTCTGGCCAGCCAGGCCGATAGCAGTGCTGATGTGGTGATTTGTAACCCACCCTTTCACCAGCAAAATGCCATCACCGATCATATTGCCTGGCAAATGTTCAGTGATGCGAGGCGGGTACTGAAAAAACACGGCAGATTGCGTATCGTCGCCAACCGGCATTTAGGTTACAGTGAAAAACTGGCGCGGTTGTTTGGCGGTTGTATTCATGTGGCCAGTAATGCAAAATTTACCATCTTAGAAGCGATAAAAAGGAACTGAATATGCGTCGTTTACTCCTAGCCTCCATGCTGACTCTGGCAGCTTGCAGCAATCCGGTGCCATCTTTTATTGTGGCCCCTCAAGTATTCTGGAATCAGACCAATCAGCTGAGTAATGTCGCTTTTAGGTTAACTGTGCAGGATAACAGACCGACCAACGGCACACTGGTGATGCGCGATGGTGATAAAGTGAATGCTTATCCAACCAGCAATGACTTGCCACAGCAATTACAACAGGCGCTGGCCTCGGCATTTACCAGCCAGGGCGCCCGTTTGTCTGACGCTGAACCTGTGGTCGTTACAGTGCAGATTAATCAACTGGAAGCCAATGCTGAACTACGTACTGTGGAACACATTGTGAAAAACAATGTTGAACTGAGCATTCAGATTGAGCGGGATGCAGGTTCTTTTAACAAAAGCTACAGCGGTAAAAGCAGTTTTTCCGGGCCATTTAAACTGGATACTGCCGTTGCAGAGCGCGAACTGCGGGTGTTAACGGAACAAGTGATCGCCAACTTACTGCGCGATCAGAGCTGGCAAGATTTCCTGAGGAATTAACTGATGAAATTTATCTATGCCCTGTTGTTACTGCTGGTTTCGACCAGTAGCCTGGCCAACGGCCAGTATTTGCAAAAAGATAACTTTTTCCCAAGGGTCCGGCTGGAAACAACAGCCGGTCATATCGTGGTTGAGTTGGACAGAACCAGAGCTGCGCTGACAGTGAACAATTTTCTGACCTATGTCGATAAAAAAGTCTATGACGGCAGCTTGTTCCACCGGCTGGAACCTGAGTTTGTGTTACAGGGCGGTGGTTATGATCGCGAATACAAGCCACTGAAAAGCTTTGCAATGATCCATAATGAATCCGGCAATGGCCTGAAAAACCGGCTTTATACCATTTCAATGGCAAGGCAAACGGATCCGCATAGTGCAACCAGTCAGTTTTTTATTAATCTGAATGACAATCCAAGCTTGGATCCGGGCAAAGACTGGGGTTATGCCGTGTTTGGTACTGTAGTCGAAGGCATGGAAGTATTTGATAAAATTAAAGCGTTAGAAACGGGTTATGAAGAAAAACTGGGCTGGGAAAATGTACCAAAGCAGCCGCTGGTACTGATCCGCGCCATTTTGTTACCTGCGAAATAAATTGGCACTGCCGTTGAATCGACAGTCATGTTGACAGCAATTTTTGCCTGAAACTGCCGCTGATGGACTCAGGATAAATAATCCCCGCTATACTTCCCCTAAACGCCTGCAGGGTTCAATAAGTGAACCCTGCAACTGCCATAGATTCTGCTCCGGCAGAATGAGATATAACTCAAGCATTTTGCCTTGGTTGGGGCCGGTTATGTTAGAGCAGTTTTTTATCGACAAATCGCAACAGCTGGTTTTTTATGTGTCTCGTTATTTGCGCGGGCAATTGCCGCACCGTGAAATTCATCTGTTTATCTGGGACACGCTGGAAGAATGGTCACAGTTGCAGATCCTGAATCACACCCCAGCCAACCGACAGGAGCAGGTGTTCTGGCATTTATTGCATCAACTGGAATACTGGTCTGAAACCGAATTAAAGCAAGACCGGCTGCTGCGTAAAAGATTGCAGTACTGCGTCGGTTTTCTGCAGGGTAAAGCCGATATCCCATTTGAGTGTATTGGCATCCGTCCTTAACCACACAGCATCCAACCAACTGTCAACACAGCATTTTTGCCTTCAAATGCGACATTTCAGTCTCGCCCTCTTTCTTCAGCAACAGCACTTTGTTAAGGTGCCAGCTTTATAAGCCTTAGTGCTGGAGTTATGACTGCATGTCCGGATCTGCTACTACCCAGCCGGGTTTTTTCGCCGCCTTAGCGCAATACCGTGACCGCCGATTATTATTTATCTTCCTGCTCGGTTGCTCATCTGGTTTTCCCTGGGTGCTGATTGGCTCTGCCATGAGTGGCTGGCTAAAAGATGCCAATCTGTCCAGAGCCACCATCGGTTTTTTTGGCTCTGTGACTGCGGTATACGCCATTAATTTCTTATGGGCGCCTTTGGTAGACAGAGTCAAGTTAGGCTGGCTTTATCGGTTATTGGGGCAAAGACGCAGCTGGATCTTACTGATGCAGCTGTTTATCGTGCTAGCCACTATTGCGATTGCCAACACCAATCCGGCTTACAGTTTGATTTGGACTTCATTACTGGCGTTATGCATCGCCGCCGCCGCCGCCACTATGGATATTGCAATTGATGGTTACCGCATCGATATCATCGGCGATAACGCAGCGCGATTGCCAGCTGCCGCTGCCATGAGCGTTGCTGGCTGGTGGACTGGTTATTCGCTGCCTGGTTTTTACGCTTTCCACTACGCCGACAGCCATGGCTGGCCGCAAGTTTATCTTGGTATGGCATTGATTTTAATGGCGTTGGCTTTGGTCAGTTTATTTATCACTGAACCTGTCAGTCATCGCGATTTGCTGCAGCAAAAGGCTGCGGCGCGTTATCAGCAGAAAATCCAGCATCCTGCCCTGCTCTGGCTTAGTGTGACCGTCATTGAGCCATTTGCCGAATTTTTCCGGCGTAATGGCATGCTGCTGTCATGCTCGCTGATTGCTTTTATTCTGATCTTTAAACTGGGCGAAGCGCTGCTCGGCAGGATGTCGATTCAATTTTACCGTGAAGTAGGCTTTTCCAATGAACAAATCGCCGAATATTCCAAGTTGATTGGCTGGGGCGCCACTATGGTGTTCACCTTATTGGGCAGTTTGCTGAATGTGCGTTTTGGTGTGATCAAAGGTCTGGTGTTGGGGGGCGTGACCATGGCTGCGAGTAATCTGATGTTCGCCTGGATTGCCCTGGTGGGACCGGATGAACAATTACTGCTTTGGACTATCCTGCTCGATAATTTTACCACGGCTTTTTCGATTGTAGCCTTTGTGGCTTTCCTGACCAGCTTTACCGGCGTGGCATTTTCTGCCACTCAATACGCCTTACTGGCCTCTATCGGTAATTTTGCCCGCACCTCAATGGCTTCTTTTGCCGGTAGTCTGGTCGATGCACTGGACGGCAACTGGGCGCTATTTTTTGTGCTGACCTCTTTGATGGTGATCCCTGGATTATTGTTGTTATGGTTTATCGTCCGGCAGTTAAAGCGCCAACAGCGCAATGCTGCTGAGTAGCCACTGCCAGCCGCAGTAAGCCGGCATAAGTTTCGGTCAGAGTGATCAACTGAGCTTGCTAAGTCGTGCAAAAACAACAAAGCCGCAATCAAGCGGCTTTGTTGTCATTTACCAAGACCAAATCATTATTGGCTCAGCACCTGCTTTAATCCGTCCGCTGGGTCAACTTCCAATGCCTGACAATACCGAACAAACTCAACAACATCCAATCTGCGTTCCTGGTTTTCTACTTTTCCAATGAATGAATGTGGAGTTCCCAATACTTCAGACAAACTGCGCATGGTGTGGCCTTTATCCTGCCTTTGCCGCTTTAACCATAAACACAGTCTTTTATTTTCGTCAGAGATGACGCTTTTCGTACCTTTCATAACGTTTTCTTCTCCCAGCGTTGAACGCCTTTTTTTATGTCAAACACTTCCTGCCAAATCAAAATCCAAACCTTATTGGTGTCCCAATAAGCAATAAATATCAGTTAATTAAACCATAGGATGCGACGAGCGTATAGTTACAACCGTTAAAAATTGTATTCAATCTACCACTTTGAAAGCATCCAACTGATTTTATTGGATAAAAAATTTTAAACATTCAAAGTAGCGCAAAACCTGAGGCACAAAGACGGGAACAATTACCTACAATTGCCGCATCATGTTACTTTTATGTTATTAAATGTAACTTTAACGCGAACAAGAAGATTTGACTATCCGGAAAATCGGAACATTGCAGAAAAAAACACAGTCCAGACCAGTTACCATCGCAGATAAACCGGAGCTGGACCTCAAAGTCAGACTGAGAAACTGGAACCACAACCGCAAGTTGTCGTCGCATTCGGATTCTGCACCAGAAAACGACTCCCCTGCAATCCTTCGGTATAATCCACTACACCACCCAGCAGGTACTGCAGACTCATTGGATCAACCACCATAGTGACGCCGTTTTTATCAATGGTCAGATCACCGTCATTGACCTTTTCATCAAAGGTAAAACCGTATTGAAAACCTGAGCAGCCGCCACCTGTGACATAGACCCGTAATTTTAAAGCCGGATTTTCTTCTTCCTGGATCAGCGAAAGCACTTTATTGGCGGCCGCATCCGTAAACTGAATCGGAACCTGAACTTCAGACATAGTGTGACCTCAACTAAAAAACTGGCGCGAATTATCTAATACCTGACTAATTTATTCAAGTATTTCCCCAGCCACCCCATCCTGCCATACCAGCGTTTTGCTGACTTTGGCTGCTTTGTTCCCACGACTGGCAGGAACCAGGATAGTGACATCGACTTGTTTGGGCACAAAGTCGGACGGCAAGGCAAATTCCTGTTCAAAAATCTGGAAATGCTTAAAGCTAAAACGCCGATCGGCTTTGCTGTAGCCCGCCAGCTGCAACAGGTCATAGCTTTTGGCTTTCCCCTGTTGAGTACCACTGATATTCATACTGATTTGCCCTTTGGCAAAGTTTTTTTGTTTATCTTGCTCGATCAACACCAGATTAAAACGAAAACGACCGGCGGCAGCCGCTGGCGTGATGACAAAACTATCAATGATCAGGCTGTTCGCCTGTAGATCCGGCGAAATAATTTTCTGATAAAACGCCAGTTCTTTGCGGGTATCAAACAACTTTTGCTGCTCGGCTTTTAAATCCTGTTGTTGCAGCGCCACCGTACTTTTTTCTACCGCCAGCTCAGCCGTCAGATAATCCGTTTGCTTACGTTGCTCAGCCAACAAGCGTTCTGACTGTTCCAGCGCGCTTTGCAATTGCTGCAATTGGGCTCTGAGTTGCTGCTGTTGCTGGAATAAAGACCAGTTGCCGAAGCGATAACCAGCCAGCACTGCCAACACCAGCAACAACAACACCACTCCAAGTTGCATTCGCCACGGCCAGAGCAGAAGTTTTATCTGTGCAAGTTTCATCAAAAGACTCAAAATGTTATGTTAGTTACATCATCTGAAAAGCCGGTAACTGAGTATGAAATCCTGGCGCTTATGGCTGCCACCGCTACGACGTCGGCTGGCACTGCCTGTCACATCATTACAACTATGCCTGCTGGGACTCGCGGGGGGGCTGATCGCCGCGGCACTGATCATTCTGTTCCGACTGAGTATCATGGGGTTACAGGCATTTTACCTGCAACACTATGACGACTTTACCACATTACCGGCGCCGGAACGTGCTTTGCTCCCGCTTTTTGCCGCGGCTTTTATTATGTTACTCGGATTGGTGATTGGGTTAAAACATTACCGGCTTGGTATTCCTTTTGTGATTCACCGGATTAAAGTGAAGTATGGCATGATGCCCTGGCGCAATACCCTGCACCAATTTTTGGGCGGTATTGCCGCACTTGCCGCTGGTTTTTCGGTGGGCCGTGAGGGACCTTCGGTCCATTTAGGCGCCTTTGGCGCCAGTAGCTTGGGCAGTTATTTACGCTTACCCTACAACAGTATCCGTATTTTGGCCGGCTGTGGTATTGCCGCCGGTATTTCCGCTTCTTTTAACACGCCACTGGCAGCAGTGATTTTTGTGATGGAAGTGGTGCTACGCGAATACCGCATCCATGTATTTGTACCGGTGATGCTGGCCTCAATGGCAGGTGCCGTTGCCACCAGAACCGTGTTTGGTGTCGGTAACGAACTGACCAGCATTCAGATGATCTCGCTGTCGAATTGGCATTTACCTTATCTGGTACTCTGTGGCATCGCTATGGGCGTGGTGGCGACATTTTTTAATCAGAGCCTGATGAAAACCATGAAAACCTTCCGCAATTGGCATTTGTCATTACGGCTGACACTGGCGGCAGTGCTGACTGCGGGTATTGGCTATCTGGTGCCGCAAGCGCTTGGTGCTGAAACCGGGGCAATCCATTATGCGGTGACAGTCCCAAATGAATTGCTGCTGCTGTTTGCCATTTTTATTGCCAAAATTCTGCTGACGGTCGCCGCGCTTGGGCTCGGCGTGCCTGGCGGTATTGTCGGTCCGGTGTTTGGGATTGGGATTGTGATGGGCACCCTGCTGGCTTTTATTCCTTCGTTGTTATTGGGGGATTCCAGCGCGGCCGGGACCTATGCAGTGCTGGGCATGGCCGGCATGATGGCAGCGACATTACATGCGCCGTTGGCAGCCTTGGTGGCTGTCACTGAACTGGCCGCCAACCCGGATTTAATAGTGCCGGCAATGCTGGTGATCACAGTGTCTTATGTCACCGCAGTACAGTTTTTTCAGACCAAGTCTATTTTCCTGCAACAGCTTGATTTTATGCAATTACCCTATAAATTGGCGCCGGCTGATGATGTACTGCAAAAAGTTGGCGTGCTGGCTATGCTGCAACAGGATTATCAGATACTGGAAAACCCGACTGACGCGCAGGTGATCCAAGCGCTGGATGCTTTAAAACCGCAGCAACTGCTGCTGATCAAGCGCAGCTATGCCGTTGATCAGCATTATCAGTTGGCCAGTTATGATTTGGAAATGTCGATGACCGAACAAAGCATGCTGAAATTTTCCGCGGTAGCAGCGCTTAGTCATCAGGTCACAATGGCGGAAGTTTTTGCCGAGCTTGGCGATCAACGCGAAGGCGCGGTGTTGATTTATGACGATGAACACGCCGATCAGCCACTGGGGCTGGTAAGTTGGGAACAAGTCCGGACCTTGCTGATGCGGCAAAATAACTTACTTTAAACAGGAATAACGATGACTTCAATTTTGCTATATAAAGCCTTGCATATCGGTTTTATGGTGGCTTGGTTTGCTGGGATTTTTTATTTGCCGCGGCTATTTGTCTACCACGCTGCCAACCAGTCGGCCGAGGTGGATGCCCAGTTTAAAATCATGGAACGGCGTTTGCTGTTTTTTGTCACACCTTTTGCTTTGTTAACTTTGTTGTTTGGACTGTTGTTGATCCACAGTTACGGCGCCGTTTGGTTCAAAGCCAGCAGTTGGCTGCACTATAAGTTGTTACTGGTGGCTTTGTTGTACATCTACCACGGTTATTGTTTTAAACTGCTGGCCGATTTTAAACACAACAGAAATCAGAAAAGCCCGAAATTTTTCCGTATTTTTAACGAGTTACCTGTACTGGTTATGTTTGCCATCATTCTGCTCGCGGTCGTCAAACCTGTCTGATGCAGTTCGTATTCAGCCGCTGACTTTGCTATACTGCGCGCCAGTTCAGCGGCCTGTGGCCGCTTTCTGTCACTCCAAGCAATAGGCACGCATGATGAGCTTCAAAGGCGAACATATCCTTTCGGTGAAACAATTCGATCGCGACAGTATCCGGCATATTTTCCAGATTGCCCAAAGCATGGAACCTTATGCTTACCGTAAAAAACGCACCACGGTGCTGGAAGGGGCGATTCTGGGCAATTTGTTTTTTGAACCCAGTACCAGAACCCGTGTGAGCTTTGGCTGTGCTTTTAACCTGCTCGGTGGTGAAGTACGGGAAACCACCGGCATGCAGTCTTCCGCGTTATCCAAAGGCGAGTCTTTGTTTGATACCGCCCGCGTCATCAGCAGCTACAGTGATGTGATTGCCATGCGCCACCCACAAGCTGGTTCAGTGGCCGAATTTGCCGAAGGCAGCCGGGTCCCTGTGCTGAACGGCGGTGACGGTGCCAATGAACATCCAACTCAGGCGTTGCTGGATTTATTTACCATCGAACGTGAACTGGCAGCGTCGGCGCAGAGTATTGATGGCATGCACATTGCGATGATCGGCGACCTAAAATTTGGCCGCACAGTGCACTCGTTATCAAAATTACTGACCTTGTACAAAAATATTAAATTCACCCTGATTGCGCCGAATGAACTGGCCATGCCGGATGAAATTATCGCTGCCATTGAAAATGCCGGTCATCGGGTCACTATCACGGATCAACTGGCAGGCAATATTAATGCCGATATCGTGTATCAGACCCGTATTCAGGAAGAACGTTTTCCATCGCAGGATGAAGCCAACAAGTATCGCGGTAAGTTTCGGTTAAATCAGCAGATTTATACCCAGCACTGTAAATCGAACACCGTGATTATGCATCCGTTGCCACGCGACTCGCGTATGGAAGCAAATGAACTTGACAATGATCTGAACTTAAATCCGAATCTGGCCATTTTCCGTCAGGCGGATAATGGCGTGCTGGTCAGAATGGCGCTGTTTGCGCTGACTCTGGGGGTCGAAAACCAGCTGAGTCACTATGAACGTGAAGTGCCTTGGTATTCAAATAAAGGCTAAAGCCCGGGCTTAGCAAGGGCCGAATCTGTTTTTATCCCTCAGGTGCTTTGTTATTGCGCCTGAGTTTGCAGGAATCTAACTAATGACCACTTTATCTGAACAACTTTTTAACCGGGCCCAACAGACTATTCCTGGCGGCGTCAATTCACCGGTTCGGGCTTTTAAACATGTTGGCGGCACGCCGGTGTTTATTGAACGGGCTGACGGGGCTTACATCTATGATGTCGACGGCCAGCGTTACATCGACTACATCGGGTCCTGGGGTCCGATGTTATTGGGGCATAATCATCCGGCCATTCGCGAAGCGGTGATCAAAGCAGCCGAAAAAGGCTTAAGCTTTGGCGCGCCCTGCCCGGCTGAAATTGATATGGCCGAATTAGTGACCTCGATTATGCCATCGATGGAAATGGTGCGGATGGTCAGTTCTGGCACTGAAGCAACCATGAGTGCGATCCGGCTGGCACGGGGTTACACCGGCCGCGATACCATTGTTAAATTTGAAGGTTGTTACCACGGTCATGCTGATTCTTTACTGGTCAAAGCCGGTTCAGGTGCTTTAACCATGGGCGTGCCAAATTCACCAGGTGTGCCGGCTGACTTTGCCAAATATACCCTCACTTGTGAATTTAATAATCTACCGCAACTGGCGGCCTTATTTGCCGAAAAAGGCCAGGACATTGCTTGTGTGATCGTCGAACCTGTCGCTGGCAATATGAACTGTATCCCGCCGAATCCAGGTTACCTGCAGGGTTTACGTGAGATCTGCGATCAATATGGTGCTGTGCTGATTTTTGACGAAGTGATGACGGGTTTCCGGGTCGCCTTAGGTGGTGCTCAGGCTTATTACGGCGTGACACCGGATTTAACCACCTTGGGTAAAATCATTGGTGGTGGCATGCCGGTCGGCGCTTTTGGCGGTAAAAAAGCCATTATGCAGCATATTGCACCGCTAGGCCCGGTTTATCAGGCGGGCACGCTATCTGGTAACCCAATCGCGATGGCAGCTGGTCTGGCGGCTTTAACCGCTATCCGTCAGCCTGGTGTGTATGAAGCTTTAACTGCCAAAACCAGTCAATTGCTGGCTGGACTGAGCGCTGCAGCAGCCAAGCATCAGATCCCTTTCTGTGTCAATCAGGTGGGAGCTATGTTTGGTTTGTTCTTTACCGATCAGCCAAAAGTCAGCAGCTACGCCGAAGCCACCCGCTGCGATATCGAAGCCTTTAAACAATTCTTCCATCTGATGTTGCAACAAGGCGTGTATCTGGCCCCTTCTGCTTATGAAGCGGGTTTCTTAAGCCTGGCACACAGCGACGCTGATCTGGCAGCAACTATTGCGGCTGCCGATCAGGCTTTTGCCACAATGAAACAGCGTTAATCTGCTGGTGACACCGGTCTGCGCCATGGCTCAGGCCGGTGGATTTAACCAAATAACATCCGCTTGTAACTCGTTGACTTTCTGAAAAAAAATCTGCTCAGCTTCGACACCGCGATAAATTTCATCCGCAACAAAAGACGGCGCGGTCTTCACAGGCTCAGCTTGTTGTTGGCCCCAGGCTAAAAACCATAACTGCTGTTGTTGCAGCCAGTATAAACCGGCGGCAGTGGTTAACCAGCTATCTGCACCTTGCTGCCGCCATTTCAGTTGCACAGCTAAAGTTGTTGTCTGGTCAGAACCTGGTCGCCACAACTCTAAATCAGCGCTGCCAAAAGGCAACAACACTAACTGCCCATCCGGCCCGCAACGCGCATCTACCACATTTTCACGTATTTTCTCAGGCTGTTGCGCCTGATCCAGCCGGAATAACTGCCAGCCTCCGGCAGACCAGGCAGTCCAGTATAATTGCTGCTGGCATGACACTAATCTGCTTGGCTGACCGACGGCTAAAGCCGTCACAGTACCGTCTGCCAGACTGATTTCGGACAACACGGCGTCCAGCAAGGCATACAATTTTTGTTGATGCCATAGTAACTGGCTAATCCGCATTGGCTTGGTCAAACTGGTTAATTGCTGCAATTTGTCCTGCTGCTGTAACCAGATTTGTGGCATGCCACTGCGCTCTGACACAAATGCCAGTCTGGCCGGCAGTTGTGCCTCAGTTGAAGCCGGCATCGTCGCCAACTGGTATTCATTTTTATTGCTGTTTAACCATTGTGACAGGTTCGAGGGCGCTTCGGCCGCCGTTGTTTTCACCGGTAAGATATCGGCAGAACCATCCAACAACGAAATCGCCAGAATATTCTGTGGTTGCGGATAAAGTTCAGTATAAAGTCCTTGTGCTGTATTGAGACGAGTTAACTCAGAGCGCCTCAGATCATAGAGCAGCGGGCCTTGTGCTGTTGCCAGTAACAATGCATCCCCTTGCCAACCGGCCAGGTGAGTAATCTGCAGATTAAAATCTTGCAGCCAGGTTAATTCAGCATCGGTTGGATCCAGCTGAAACAAACTGGTTTGTGCAAAATCTTTTTCCAGCAACAGATATAAATGTTGTTGGTGCGCAATTAACTGCAAGGCCCGGCGATAACCCGGTGCAAACTGATAAGTTAATTTCGCCTTGCTACTGCCTGCCTGACTAAATTCACCAGCCGGACGTTGCCAAAGCTGAATACTTTCATCTGCGGCCTGCGCCAGCCAAAATAAATCATGCTGCCATTTGACCAAGCCATGCCGGACTAGCTGTTGACAAGGGAAAACCTGTTTCGCTGCTGTGGTCAATTCAGCAGCGACCTGCAGGTAAAAATGACATTGTTGCTGCACCTGCGCCTGAAACAAAAGATGCGCGGAGTCCAGCCAAACCGCCTGCCCCAGTTGATCAAAAGTCTGGCTGGCGCTTTGCTGTTTATTATTGCTCAAATCGTGTTGTAGCCAACGCCATTTCTGCTGTGGCGGCAACTGATAATGATAAAATAAATGTTGCTGGTCAGCAGTCAGTAAAGGCGATACTTCATTGCCTGCCAGCGCACTGATGGTCAGTTGCTGACTGTAAATATCGGTCGGTTTTTCGGTGTCCGGCGACAGCCAGATACTCAACAGCAACCCCAGCAGCAGTAATGTGGCCAAGCAAGCAAGCCAATGGCGGGAGAAACCTGATGTGCGCGGCATATCCTGACTGGTGCTTTGTGATTGGGCAGGTGCCTTTGGTAGCGCAACAGCTTTGCTGTTTTTTTGTTCCACTGGCTGCGGAAAAGTAACGCATTGCTCTTCAGCGGGTAATTGTAGGGATACTTTTTCGGTCTTGTGCAGTGGCAATTCAGTTAATGGTAGTAACCAGCGATAACCACGTTTTGATAAAGTTTCGATGCAGGCTTGATTATCCAGCCCGGGTTGCAGAATTTTACGCAAGCTGGCAACTGCCCGCATCACTGCAGCATCTGTGCCCTCCCCCTCAGGCCAGACATCATCCATCAATTGATCTTTGGAGATAATCTGATTCGGGTGTTGCAAAAAATAATTCAATAAATGGTGTAATCTGGGTTCGAGCTTATGGATCACGGCGCTGTCATCTGTCAGCGACAATCTGCCTGTAGCCCTATCATAACGCCAGTTTACGATACCAATTAAAGGTTCGACATAATGCATGCATGCCCTCCCCGTGACTATATCAGCGGGGAGTATACATGAAAGCTTTTATTATTTAATGAGTTGTGGCGACCTTGCTTAGATTAATTCTGTAAAAGAATGCGACTCGCAATTACGGAATAGCAATAGCGGTCCTGCCTGCGGTGAACAATTGACCGCGTAGGGATTCTGATAACTGTAGTTGTGCAATATCCAATTCCCCCAAAGTAGCGGCGGGTATGTAAAAATGGCGTTCGTCTGTACTCAGACTAAAACGCCTCTGCGCCTGTTTGATGGTAAGCCCGGTGCTGGTGATTTGATTGCTTGTCAAATGTAATGCTTTGATTAAAAAATGATGTTGATCTTTTTTATCCGTAAAATACAGATGATCCCTCGCTAGCACAAAATCGGGCAAAATTCCCGCCTTCACAATAATGGGAAGCACCCGCTCCTGCTCAGTGCGTAAAAACTTCAATCGGAAAGCCTCGCTCGTTTGCGTTCGATACAGCAAATATTCGCCATCCGGACTTTGCTGATAATAGGTGTAGGTGTCGAGCTCTGTTTGGTTCAAACTCCGGGCATTGGCTTTGATCACCTGATGGCGGCCACGCTCGACCGTCATAAAATGAATATATTGTCCGTCCCGACTCCAGCTCGGTTGCCAACCACTCTGGTTGGTCCGGGAAACCCGTTGCGGTGCTGCCGTGGCGCTGAATAACCAAATTTGATCGCCAAGCGCAGCAACAAGTTGCTCGCCATCCGGTGAAAACGCCAGTGCTTGCACCTGATGATCCAGCATAAAATCACTGACCTGCAACTGGCGGCCATCCGGGTAGTAAAACCAGAGTTGACGGCGACCGGAACGTTCGGTAAACACTGCGACAGGCCCGCTTGACTGAGGGTTAGGTTGTACTGCCAAAACACTACGACTGGAATGAAACACAGGCTCAGCCTGCACCGCAACTGTTGGATGAACTGGCGCAAATAACGGATTTTGTCGCTGTTCAACCTTGTAATCCCAAAGTTCGCCAATCACCGCCATGACATGACCCAAGGGACTGACCCTGACGGCCTGTGTTTTTAGATCAGTGGTTAATTGAAAATTCGCCTGGCCGGTGGCGGCATCAATAGCCACTAAACTGCGATCGCTGCGGTTCATTAACAACAGTTGATCCTGTGGTAACCAACTGATATGCAGCGGTGTTTCCCCCTCTATACTATGCAGATACTGACTGGAACGGCTGGCCAGATCCAACAACCAAATTTCTGCACTGTGATGATGATAATGGCGGATAAAAGCCAGCTGACTGCCATCGGCAGAAAATACCGCCGAACTGTCACGTAGTGCTGTTGGCGGTAGCAAGGTAATTTGTTCACGACTGCCACTGTTAAAATGATACAGCCATAAACTATTGCCATGCTGATCATGGCCACGCTGCGGATACACCAACCACTGACCATCGGCGGACCAGCTCAGGTGGCCTAAAGTTGAGTCGGCCGTCAGGGTAAATAGCCGTTTGGTCTGAAGTGGCTGCAACGCAATATCAAATTGTATTTGATATAGTTCGGCGGCGGTTTCAGTCGCTGCCAGATAGAGCAATGAGCGCCCATCCGGACTCCAGACCGGACTGGCCAATGCCGGCCGCTGACGAAACAACAGTCTGTTTTCGCCCGATGCCAGATGTTTGAGCATCAGACTGGCATGTTGCTCGTATTTATCCCGATGGATATAAGCGAGCCATAAGCCATCTGGTGACAACGCAGGATCAAACTCGCTACCGGCTAATTCCGTCAGTTGCATATAACGGGCGAATGAAGTGACCATCTTTTGTGGCTGCCAGCCAGCGCCATAAAAATTAACCAACAACACCAGCAATACCATACTACACAGCAACAGTAACGGCGTTAACCAGCCATCCTGCAACCGGAGCCTTTTCTGCGGCAGGCTGACCACCGGCATTTTTGCCTGATTTAGCTGTTGCACCACTGGCTTCTGCAGACTTGGCAACCTATCTTCCGACACCGTTGCAATCAGCCGGTAACCAACTTTTGAAATGGTTTGCAGATATATAGGCGAAGCCCGGTTATCGCCCAACGTCTGACGTATCACCCGAATCACCCGGGTGATACAACTGTCGGTGACATCAAGCCGGCCCCAGACATGCTGTAATAACTCTTCGCGCGGCACTAAACGGCCAGGATGGCGGATAAAATAGTTAATGGTTTTCTGACAAAGAAAGTCAAAATTAGCCGTAGCGACAATATTGCCACTCTCATCCAGCCTGACAAGCTTATCGAGTTCGGCGATATACCACCAGTCGCCGACTTTCAGCGCAAGCCGGCCATCCCTGTTATGCATACAAAAGTGCTCCTTCACCGGAATGGTGAAAAATTAGCACAAAAAGGTTAAATTCAGAACATTTTTTAACCTTAATTTCACTTAAAGGCTAATTAAAGCTGCAATATCAACTGCTAACAGCCAATGCGAAACAAAGTAAAATAAATGTCGCGACGGCAACGGCAACTAATCAGCCCAACCTCCACCAACATTAAAAATGTGGATGATTGATGCTGAAAATGGGTAGGACAAAGTGACACGCCTGCAGCGCTGATTCAGTTGGGTTATCAGTGAGTCGATTCAGGCCGGCTAGCTGGATGAAACAACTGTTGTTGCAACACATCCGATAGCTGTAGCTGCATAATATCCATATCACCATAAGTGCCGGTCGGTAAATAAAAGTACTGCTCATCCGCACTAACGGCAAAATGATAGTTGGAATGGGTCATTCTGATACCGGTTTTTATCGTGTTTTTAGTGGCTAAATTAAAAGCCTGGATAAAAATATTCTGATCATCCTGCCAATCTAGGAAATACAGATGCTGTTTGGCAAGAACCAAATAGGGAAAATGAGTAGAGTCCAAAGGTAGCGGTAGATCCAGCACTTCTCCAGTGCTAACAAACTTCAACTGATAAGGCTGGGCATTGTGCTGCCGAAAGACATGGTATTGTCCATCTGGGCTCTGCTGAAAATAATCCAGCGCTAACAGGCTTTGAGACAAGGAGCGGGCGTCGATTTGAGCGACCTTATTACGCCATTTGTATAACCCAGACACTAAAAAATATGTCTTCAGTTAATGTAAAGATTAAAAAAGCTCACATCAAAATAGAATGTGAACTTTTATAAAGCAATCAATGTCACTTTTACACAGCAATCAATATCAGTTGTTATTATCTTTTTGGTAAAACTGTCCGCAATATGGATAGAAATAGCAAGGTGTAGCCTTCAATTCTGTTTCCATTTCGTCTTGCATTAGCCTTTCCATTTCTAAACGATACAATTCCTCTTGCTGTTCAGTTGAGTAGTTTTTTTCATCAAGCACTAGTGCAGTGTTATTTTTATCAACATTTCCATCATCAGCTAATGCACAAAAAGGAAATAAAATGAACATTGCAACTAGAACCTTTAAATTTAATTTAACCATCTGAAAGTCTCCTTTAGTAGAAATCTATCTAATTTTTACGCAACCGAAGGCATCATTCCTAACGAAAAAAAGACAAAAAGATTATAAAAACCTGAGTGAATTTACTTTTTTATCTCAGCTATATCCATATCACCATATTCCCCAACAGGCATATAAATATAATGCTCATCTAAACTGACAGAAATGCGTATCAACTCTAGCGCCGTGACTAACCCAGTATCTTTTAATTCTTTAGTTTTCAAGTCGAATGCCATTAGATTAATGTTATTTGAATCCTTGCGGCTACTAAAATAAATATAACTATTCCTCAGAACAAAATTAGGATGTGTGACGCCGCCATCCAAGACATTAATAGTGTCTACTTGCTCTGTTCCTTTATATTTAACTTTATATTCTTCATTAAAACTCTCTTTGAATACAACGTAATTACCATTAGTACTTTCTCGATAAAAATCAATGTCATCACGGACATGTTCTGAAGTAAGCGTTTGAATGTTTAGTCTATATAACTTCCAGCGTCCATTACTTCGGCTAATGTAGTTAACGTACTTTCCGTCATAGCTCCAACTTGGTTCTTGGATAGTATGATCGTTTTCTAAAATCTTTTTAGGCTTATTTACTGCATCAAATAACCACAACTCATTACCCACATTTGCAATCAAAGTGTCTCCTTTTGGAGAGAAATCAACGCCGCCGGTTAGGTAGTCATCTTTAAAATTACTAACCTGTATTTGCTTACCATTAGGGTAATAAAACCAAAACTGAAAAATTCCACTTCGATTTGAATATACTGCCATCGGTCCATCAGGGTTAGGATTAACCTGTGCAATACTTTCACTTCGACTCGATTTAAAAACTTCTTTAATTTCTAATTGTCGACTCAAATCAGCCTCTTGTTTAAAAAGAGGATTGTTACGTTTTTCAATTCTCGTTTTTTTGAAGCTACCTATAACAGCAAATATCCTATTTTGATTTGATACAAAAAGATTACTAGCCGGACTTTCAGTGTGCATGATATCTTCAACCTTTAATGTATCTACATTAACTTTCGATATCGTCGAGTTACTGGTAGGGAATATTATTTCCTTATCATCGTTATACCAATCTATATTCATTGGCGGGAACCCTTTTAACTGAACTAACTTTTTGCTAGCTCTAGTTTCTAAATCAACAACCCAAATTTCTACTATAGAACTCCCTGCAAATCTTAAAAAGGCTATTTTATTACCTTTTTTCGAGAATTTTGCTGCATAGTCACCAATACTAGCCTGGGGAAGGATAGATAACTGTTCCGATTTACCTCCAGAAATTGGATGCAGCATCAAAACGAGTTTTGAATTGCTGTCAGTTACGTTTGGAAAAACAATAAATTCACCATCAGGAGACCAACTTAGTCTTCCTGCAGGACTTTTAATCCCACATTCGGTAATTAAATCGTCATTTTTAACTGTTCTGTCGGATGAGAAAACTAACTTCCTTATTTGGCAATTTACGTTTTCTATACTTTTTTGATAAGCAATTGCTGAACCATCAGGCTTCCAGGTTGGACCAAAAACACCGCCTTCATGTTCAACCAACAGTTTGACTTCATTTGTCTCAAGGTTTTGTAGCATCAACTTAGTTTTTAATGAATCACCAGCGCTATGCACAAAAGCCAAATATTTACCATCTGGTGAAACTGCGGGATCAAACTCCAACCCCACCAGGCTGGTGATGGCTTCGTATCTGACAAATGGAACTGTTTCGGCTTGGTCTGGGTTTTGGTTTGGGGTGAGCATCAGATAAGCGAAACAGGCCAGCAGTACTAATACGGCGGCGATGCCAATTTGGCGGTATAGGGGCGTGCGGCTGCGGCTTGGCACAGTGACTGGCTGTGGTTCAGCCGGCAACTCCAATTCAACTGGCTCAGGCAGCACTACTTCGGCAATAGGGGCGATAAATCTGAAACCACGTTTTGGAATAGTCTCAATATAGGTAGGCTCGCGGCTGTCATCGCCTAAAGCCACCCTCAGCACCCGGATCACTCTGGAAATACGACCATCAGACACATCCCTGACGCCCCAGACATCCTGCAGAATTTCGTCACGCGTAATCAGTCTTCCAGCATTGAGAATAAAGTAATTAATCGCTTTCTGGCATAAATTATCCAATTCGGCAGTCTGAGTGACTTCGCCGTTTTCATTCATTTTGACTAACTTGTCTTGCTGTGGCAGATACCACCAATCACCGACTTTTAAGTGTTGTTCTGGTTTGGTTGACATAATGCGCCTGACTTCCCTGATAACGTGTTTACCTTATCACATCTCAATCACAATTTTCATGCATGGGCATTTCAACTGAAATTACCGGCAATAACAATACATTAACGCACGAATCTTTGACAAAGCGCCCGCTGCTTTTACTGATAAATTGTTTATAAACATTCTCCGGCACAGCTCTGAACAACGAATTAGCGCCGGATTGCTGAAAATATGCTGCAAAAACCGGCAATGCACCACTGCCGCCGGTCAAGCCAATTGCTTTGTTGTCATCGCGGCCTAACCAAATCGTCAGGCCAGTCTCATGATCAAAACCAGTGAACCAACTGTCACGATAATCGCTGGAAGTACCAGTTTTACCAGCAAAACGCTGCCTTGGGAATTGCTGCGTTAAACTTTGTGCCGTGCCGGTTTGAGTGGCTTGTTGCAGTGCAAACTGTAATAAATAGCTGGCCGAACTGTTGACCCGCTGTTCTGCCTTGCTTTTACGCAGATACACCGGCTCGCCGAGCTGTCCGGTGATGGCGGAAATTGCGGCTAACTGCTGGTATTGGCCTTTATTGGCAATAGTCTGATACATTTGCGCCACTTCCAGTGGACTCATTTCTACTGCGCCGAGCAGTGATGATGGACGTAATTTCACTTCCCGTGCTAAACCCAGCTGTTGCAGGCTTTGTTGCAATGCAGGCAAGCCTAACTGTAAACCTAACCGCACAGTTGGAATATTGAGTGATTCACTGAGCGACTGGAACAAGCTGACAGGCCCACGGAATTTCTTGTCGTAATTCATCGGTTGCCAATTTTTGCCACCACTTTTTAAACTCAGCGGTGAATCCTGCAATACTGTGCCCAAATGAAAACGGTTCGGTTGCGCCAACGCCGTCAGATAAATGACCGGTTTGATAATGCTGCCAATCTGGCGCCTGGCCGAAATCGCCCTGTTGTAACCGGCAAATTGCGTTTGGCGGCCACCCACAATGGCAATTAAGGCGCCTTGTTGATAATCAGTCGCTACCACAGCCCCTTCGATGGCAGGGTCCAACTTTTCCAGTCTTTTTAACAGGGCAGCTTCAGCAGATTGTTGTGCCATCGGATCAAAATAAGTGAATACACGGATGCCATTTTGCAGCTGGGTTTTGTCTTCAATTAAGCTGCGTAATTCCTGCCGCACTTTATCGATATAGGCCGGAAACCGGCCTTTGAGGTGGTGTCCAAGCGGGATCACGTCCAGTGACTGACTGACCGCAGCCTGCCACTGACTGCGATCCAGCACGCCGCCATCGCGCATCATGCCAAGCACTAAATCACGCCGTTCTTGTGCCCGGCTTGGAAAACGTCTTGGATCATAAAAGGAAGGCCCTTTAATCACCGCAATCAGCAAGGCGTATTCATGGGGTCTCAGTTCAGCTAAAGGCTTACCAAAATACAATTTACTGCCAAGGCCCAAACCATGCACCGGATTATCTTTAAACTGACCGATAAAAATTTCGTTTAAATAAGCTTCTAAAATCTGATCTTTGCTGTAGCGATAATCCAGCACCAGCGCAATCAGCGCCTCATTGACTTTGCGTAAATAAGATCGTTGCTGATTGGTATACATATTTTTCGCCAACTGCTGGGTAAGGGTTGACCCCCCCTGCACAGTTTTACCAGCCAGCATATTGGCCCACATCGCCCGTAACACCGACCAGGCGGACACGCCATGATGCTGATAAAAATCGCGGTCTTCCACCAGTAATAAAGTGTCTTTGATACTGCGCGGCAATTGCTGCAGGACCAACAATTCCCGGTCTTCCTGCTCGGCAGCCACTAAATGTTGTAACAACTGGGGTTCCAGCCGGGTTTGCCGAATGGCTTTTTGCTCACGACCACTGGCCACCGCCTGAATAAAGTCACCGGCAAAACTGACACTGATTAATGCAGCGCTGCGATGACCGCTGGGGAAATCAAAAGCTCTTTGATAGATCCATACAGTTTGCCCTTCAACCTGATATTGACCAGGGCCGTTTAAGCGCGGATCGGCTCTATATTGCAGCCGTTGTAGCTCGTCCAGCAATTGCGGTTGGGATAAATGCTTGCCAGGCGCCAGCTCCAGCGCCCTGGCATAGAGCTGCGCCGGCACCTGCCATTTCTGGCCGGAAAACAACGTGGTGATTTTACTGTCGAGATAAATCAGATAAATAAATAGGGTTAACGCCAGCACCAGCATCACTTTGAGAAAAAACCAACCAACGCTGTAGTACAAAGGATTGATTTTGTTTACTTTCTTGGCTCTGGGTTTTCTGGTCGTCATTTTAACATCGCTTTTTTGGTTTTATTGGTTGGCATCGCCTGCAACGGATCATCTGGCCAATAATGTTTAGGGTAACGGCCTTTCATTTCCTTTTTGACATCCTGATACGCGTTTTGCCAGAAACTGGCTAAATCACGCGTCAGTTGTAAAGGTTGCCGCGACGGTGACAGCAGACTGACGGTCACTGCCATCCGGCCATCAGCCACAGTCGGCGTCACCGACTGACCAAACATTTCCTGTAACCGGATTGCCAGGCTGATCTGGCCAGTGGCAGCTTGTTCAAACCCACTGTAATGCAGCGCAGTTTCAGTGCCCAGTACTGAACGCCAGCTGGCTGGCAGCCATTGATTGAGTTTTTGTTGCTGCTGATAGTTCAGCCGTTGCCATAATAAAGTTTTGATATCCAGCTTCTGTAACTGCAGCAACTGGCTAATGTCGCCAAGTGCGGGTGCCAGCCAGTCTGCCGCAGTTGCTTGCAGCGCCTCATCACGACAATCCGGCCAGCCGCCATCCGGTTGCAGCCTTACCGCCAACAATAAGCGCTGCTGTAAATTGCGTGCAGCCTCTGACCAGGGCAAAGCGGCTACACTTCGTTTCGTTAGCCAATCCAGCCAGGCTTGCTGCCGATCTGCGGCTGTCAGCCCTTGCGAGATATTTTGCCGCTTCAGGACTAATGCCCCCAGTTGCAACCGCTGCTCGGCAATAAAACGGCCATTGTCTTCATCAAAAGCAAAATGACGCTGCTGACTGAGTTGCGCTTGCCATTGGCTTTGCAAATCATTCGCACTGTAAGCAATGGCGGTACTGATACAAGCATCTTTGCCAAGCAGCCGTAAATCGGCCACCACCAAATAAGGACTGTGCGCCAGTTCGTCATTGGCCGGTAACTGGGCGCCGGTGCCGTTTGCCAACAGATAACCCTGACCACGTTGTTGTGCAATTCGGTCAGGAAATGCCTGCGCTAACAAAGCGGCAGTCAGTTGCTCCGGCAAAGGTCCTTGCAATGTGCTGGCATCGGCCCGCAACTGCCGCAACAATTGGCGGGCTTGCGGTAATAAAGCTGAGGTTCGATGCTGCGCCAGTTGACGCAAAATATCGCAGCTCAAACTGCGTTTATTTTGCTCCAGATGACAGACCAATAACGCGGCCAGCGCCTGGGCTCCAACAAAGCCTTGTTGTTCAAAGTCTTTGCCGGCCAATAGCATGGAAGCAAGCCGCGGATCAGTGCCAAGCTGCAACATGGCTTTACCACGTGCCGTCAGTTGTAATTTTGTGCTGCCTTCGGTTGGGCTCAATGCCCCAAGCCAGGCCAGACATTGCTCGGCGGCCGCCAACTGTGCTGCCGGTGGTGGGTCCAACCAGAATAAATCTGCCACCTGACAACCCCAACCGGCGATTTCCAGCCGCAAGCCGAGTAAGTCGGTGCGCTGAATTTCTGCACTGTCAAAGGCCGGTCGACGGGCCCATTTTTCGGCGGTGTCAATGCGGTAACAAAAACCGGCCTGGAGCCGACCGGCCCGGCCGGCACGTTGCACGGCAGCCGCCTGACTGATGGCCACAGTGTCCAGCTTGCTAAAACCCAGTCTGGGCTGATAGCTAGCCTGGCGGGCTAAACCGGAGTCAATCACCACAGTGATGCCATCGATGGTTAAGCTGGTTTCTGCCACATTGGTCGATAACACAATTTTGCGTTGACCGGCAGCTGCTGGCGCTATCGCTTGCTGTTGCTCTGCCAGGGTTAAAGTCCCCAGCAGCGGATACAACAATACGTGCGGCGGCAACTGCGGTAATAACCATTGATAAGCCCGCTCAATTTCGCGCTGGCCGGGCAAAAAGACTAAAAAACTACCATCATGTTCAGTCAATAATTGCGCCGCCAGTCTGGCACTTTGCTGCCAGACTTCTTCCTGAGTGGGCGCCAGATAACGCACTTCGACCGGATATTGCCGCCCTTGGCTGACCAGCAAGGGCGCCTGCAGTTTTTCTGATAATTCAGCGCCAGCTAAAGTGGCTGACATAATCAGCAGCCGCAGCTGATCATTCAGTTGCCGTACTTCCAGCGCCAATGCCAGCGCCAGATCCGCCTGCAGCGATCGTTGATGAAACTCATCGAAAATCAGTAAATCAACTGAGCTTAACGCTGGATCTTGCTGAATTTTGCGGATTAGCACCCCTTCGGTCACAATCAGCAGTCGGGTGCTGGCCGACTGCTGTTGTTCCAGCCGGATTTGATAACCCACGGTCTGACCCACAGCTTCATTCAGTTGGGCTGCCAGATAAGCAGCAATACTTTTCGCCGCCAGCCGCCTGGGTTCCAACATGATGATGCGCTGATTGGCAAAAGCAGGATGACGCAATAAATAAAGCGGTAAATAAGTCGATTTACCGGCACCCGGTGGCGCGCTCAGCAGCACCACCGGCTGTTGTTGCAATTGGCTGACCAGATCAGCGCAAATATCAGCGACGGGTAGAGTCAAAATTCAGTCCATTCAAGCTGCGGACCTGCCCGGCAGATCCGCATGGCTGTTATGCCGTTTCCTGTAACAAGGTCTGGGCGACCAGTCGGATACCAGTGCCAGTCGCACCAGCGCCCCACAGGCCATTGGCCGTATTATTAAATGCGGCCGCTAAATCGATATGTAACCAGCCTTGACCATCATTACCAACAAAACGGCTTAAGAAACCGGCGGCATTACTGGCACCACCAGCACCACCACCTTTCACCGGTCTGCTGTTCGCTGTATCGGCATAAGGCGACGGGCATTGTTGTTGATGCCAGCGTTCCAACGGCAGTGGCCAGGCCGGCTCCTGCACTTGTCCGGCATAAGTCAGCACACGGTTTTGTAATTCTTTATCCAGTGCAAACAATGCGTTATATTCACTGCCTACCGCCATCATGGCAGCCCCTGTTAAAGTCGCAGCATCAATCACCAAGGGTGCGCCGGTACTGGCAGCATATTGTAAGCCGTCAGCCAACACCAGCCGGCCTTCAGCGTCTGTATTCACCACTTCAACGCTGACGCCATTTTTATATCTGAGAATATCACCAAGCTTATAAGCACGGCCGTTGATTAAGTTCTCGGCACAGCACAGGATCAGCTGCACCCGCACCGCCAGCCCCTGTAAAATGGCTAAGGCCAGCGCGGCCGTGACAGTCGCGGCGCCGCCCATATCACATTTCATCGTCAGCATGCCTTCCGAGGCTTTAATCGAATAACCACCGCTGTCAAAGGTAATACCTTTGCCAACCAATGCCGCCGCCACTTTGGCATCATCCTGCCCGGTTGGATTGTAATCCAGCACCAGCATCACCGGCGGTCTGTCACTGCCGCGACCGACGGCATGCAAACCAATCCAACCTTCGGTCAGTAAGTCTTCACCCACAATAGTGCGGGCTGTAACACTGCCACGTGGCGCGACAGCTTCAATCAGGCTAATGGCTTCGGCACATAAAGTAGCAGGCGCTAAGTCTTCCGGCGTTTGATTGGTCTGAGTTTTGGCCCAGGCAAAACATTGTTGTAACTGAACCAGTTGGGCAACTTCAGCCTCTGACCCCGTCCAACTGACGCCACCGAGTTTTTTGGCGTTGCAAAATCCCTGATAAAACGCCCATTGCAGATCCAAACTCCAACCTGCACCAGCCAGTTGCACTTGCTGCAAACCTAAACCATCCAGACTGCGACCGGCCTTTTGCACGGCGCGCAGCGGATCTGTCGCCGGCAGATGGATTTGATAACCGTCCGCACTTGGTGTCAACAGTGGATTTTTGCCAAAACGGCTATCAGCCGCAGCTGAAGTCAGACTGATTTGCAGCAATAATGTCATAACATACCTTTATGGTTAAAAGTGCTGTGGCACAACAACGTCAGGGCCACCTTAACAGAGCCGCCCTGCTCACTCGATGGCTGGAGTGTATCACAGCAAGGCCGGAACGGCACCGGCGGCTGTCTCGAAAACTGCCCCAGCGCCCGGCCTGCAAACCCCCTCACAGCGTAGATAGTATTCACAGCGGCCCGCTGGCGGCAAAACTTAAATCCGTCCGGTTAAAACGCCACACTATGCAGCATCTTGGCGCTTAGGATAATAAGCAGCAGGGCAAATATTTTCTTTAACACTGCCACGGGTAACTTGTGAGCCAAGGCCACGCCAAGCGGTGCCGTCAGCATACTCAGCAACGAAATCAGCAGCACCGCTGGTAAATAAATGTAGCCCACCGACCAGGCTGGCAAGTCAGTCAGTTGATAACCGCTGATGGCATACCCCAGAGTACCGCTGAGCGCTATCGGTAAACCAACGGCGGCAGAGGTCCCTATCGCCTGCTGTATCCGCACATTACACCAGGTCAAAAACGGCACTGTCAAAGAGCCGCCACCAATAGCGACCAAGGCCGATACAGCACCGATGCCAAAACCAATCCCAGCCATTGCCACCTGACCTGGTAAGGTCCGGCTGGCAACAGGTTTAATATTCAGCAACATTTGCAGCGCGACATAAGCCATAAACAGGCTGAAAAAAATTGCCAGCGCCAGCGCCGGTAATAAAGCAGCCACCATGGCAGTGAGCAAAGTACCGAGCAAGATGCCCGGCGTCAGTTGCCACACCACAGGCCATAACACGGCCTGATGCCGCTGATGACTGCGCGCACTGGCAAAAGAGGTGGTGACAATAGCGGCCAACGAGGTTGCCAGCGCCATATGCACAGCCTCAGAAAAATTCAGCGCCATAAATAAAGCCGTCAACACCGGCACCATAATACCGCCGCCGCCCACCCCAAGCAGGCCTGCGACAAAACCAACCACAGCCCCTAACACTAAAAATGCCCACCACAATTCCATCTTTGCTTCCACCTTTATTGCTGTCAACGACCAGGGCCAGCTCGGCCCTGAGCTTTATTTATCAAACGGCTGTTGAACTCAGCACTGGCCGTCCCCACTGTTGTCACCGGATTGTCTGCATACCTTCACGGATATTTCAATTCACAAGGCAGTCAAACTGGTCTAGATTGTATCGTTTATTTTTGTCGTATCACCAGGCCATAAATTAAGGTGACGAAGTACGGCGCTGTCTGTATACTTCGGCGGCTTTTTTCATAGTGATTGCGATGGTGCTGATATTCTGCTATCAATAGCCGCCATCTTTTTGCTTGGCACTGTTTTACAGGAGATTACCATGCCAGAAGGCAAAACTAATAAAGCACTGGGTCTGTTAGCTTTAGCCGGCGTCACCCCTTATCAGGAAGCTCCGGGCGAAGAATACATGAACCCGAAGCAACGCGAACATTTCCGCAAAATTCTGGACGCCTGGCGTCAGCAGTTGCGGGAAGAAGTGGATCGTACTAAAAACCATATGGCTGATGAAGCAGCCAACTTTCCCGATCCGGTCGACCGCGCAGCTCAGGAAGAAGAGTTCAGCCTGGAATTACGTGCCCGCGACCGTGAGCGTAAGCTTCTGAAGAAAATCGAAAAAACCTTGCAGAAAATCGAAGATGACGATTTTGGCTACTGCGACACTTGTGGTATCGAAATTGGTATCAAACGCTTAGAAGCCCGCCCCACAGCCGATATGTGTATCGACTGTAAAACTCTGGCGGAGATCAAGGAAAAACAACTCGGCGGTTAATATGACCATCGACGTTGCCCGCTACAGGGGCCGGTTTGCGCCATCGCCATCCGGCCCTTTGCATTTCGGCTCCTTAGTGGCCGCGCTTGGCAGTTATCTGCAGGCGAAATCCCATGGCGGCGAATGGCTGCTGCGCATTGAAGATATTGACACCAGCCGGGTGCAACCTGGTGCTGCCGATAGCATTTTGCGTACCCTGGATCAATTTGGTCTGCACTGGGACCAGACCGAAACTTATCAAACACAGCGGCTTGCACGCTATCAGCAGATTTTTGCCGAGCTTAGACAACAACAACTGATTTATGGTTGTGATTGTAGCCGCGCCCGTATTCAACAACTCGCAACTGGTTATGATGGCTATTGCCGTCAGCGCCGGTTACAGCAAGAACCACTGGCCTGGCGCTTAATTGCAACTGCCTGTATTGAACCTCACAGCAACAAAATAAGCCAAGCTGGCGAAGTGGCCACTCAC
>Ga0209599_10000239_pt1 | contig 38946 bp, 27 predicted proteins | sample Shrwel_input2_FT_FD_187534 | JGI IMG/M metagenome (GOLD analysis project Ga0209599, IMG submission 187534) | Subsurface microbial communities from deep shales in Ohio, USA - Utica-3 well 1 S input2 FT (SPAdes) (version 2) ...
GCGTCGGCACGGCTTTGCCGCCGTTGAAGCCGACGTCGGCGTAGCCATGGTCGTCGCTGACGATGACGAGGATGTTGGGCTTACGGTCGGCGGCGAAGGCCAAGGCGCAGGCGCAGGTGGCGAACAAAAACCGGAGGGTGTTCATGGTAAGGTTATTTGGAGACCTCGGTCGCGGCGCCGGTCTGGCCGGTGCTGGTGCCGAGACTGAAATCCGCGGGCTGGCCTTTGCGTTGACGCGAGAGCCACAGCACGCCGGCTGAGGATTCGGAGTCGTGGCCGCCTTCGAAGACGGTCACGCGGGTATTGCCGGAGGCGCGTCGGAAGAGCACGGCCTTCTGGCGTTCGGGGTCGGCTTGGGTCTCCGCGGCGAGGCTGGCGGGAATCTTCCGTTCGCGGACCATGAAGTCGATGTCACCGACGGAGACCTGTTTGTCCTGGGCGGCCAGGACATTGAACGCGCGAAGCGAATGGCTGACCGGTACGGAACCCGTGTGGCCGTCGTGGATGCCGGTATTGATATCGAGCGGCACGCCTTTGGCGGCGGCGAGATGGAAGAGCGGTGAGCGGTGACGGTATTCGGCTTCGGTGGCGGGGCCGGGCGGCCCGCCGCAGGATTGCTCGAGCATCTTGGCGTAATTGTTCTTCCGCTGGCTGCTCTCGGCGTGCCATGCCGCGAGGTCGGAGATCGGCACCCAGGCGCTCACGCCGGCCCAGAGCTCGGGGGCGCGGGCGGCCATGACGAGGGACATGTGGCCGCCGCCGGAACCGCCGATGAGGTAGATACGGTTGGGGTCGATACGCGCGTCGCGGCGGGCGTAAGCCACGGCGTCGAGGATGTCCTGCGAAGCAAGGTCGGAGGCGCAGGCCTCGGGGCGGCTATTCGGTCCGCGGAAATCAGGGGCGACGAGCACCCAGCCCATTTTCTTGGCCTGGGCGATCCACGGCGGGCCCTGTTCGAAGCCGCCGCTCCAAGAGTGCAGGAAGACGACGAGCGGAACCGCCGGGCCGGTGGCGTCATGCGCGGCGGACTCCGGACGCCAATAGATGACTTTCTGCAGGGTGCCGTCTTTCGAGCTCGGGATGTCGATGGCCAGCTTCATCGCGGCCGCACGGGTCTCCGCGGCGGACGGACGTTTCGCCGTGACCTTGGTTTCGGCGGCGAAGGATAGCGCGGAGAGGAGGAGGCAGAGCAGTCTCACTTTAGTTCGGGGCGAAGGTGCGCCTTAACGTAATCGCTGTCCGTGGCGTGGACCACGTTCGGGGCGCCGGGGTAGACGAGGTCGCAGCGGACCTGTTTGGCGTCGCAGTGTTCCTTGAGCTTCACGCCGAAGTTGGCCGTATGGGTCGGGTCCTTCTCATCTTTGCCGAGGTTCGGGGCGGTGGAGTAGAAGAGCCCGACGGGCGGGTCGTCGCGGCTGACGAGTTCGTAGGGGGAGTATTGCTTGATCCAGGGCAGGATGCGTTCGCGCTCCGCGTAGAACATGTCGAAGGACGGGATCTTCTTTTTCGCGTCCCAGCTGATGCCGAAGGCGTGGGCACCATATTTGCTATTAGGCGTCCAGGCGCGCATCTGGTGCGGGTCGAGGGTCGTCTGGGCGCCGGAGACCGCGGCGCAGGTCACGCGGGTGGATTCGCGGGAGATGGGATCGGCGCTCTGCGGGTCGGCCAAGTCGTCATGGAAGGCGAGCCAGAGGCTCGTGCAGGCCCCGGCGGAGCCGCCGGCCAAGGCGACCTTGGTCTTATCGAGATTCCATTCCTTGGCCTTGCTGCGGGTGAACTGCAGGGCGCGCGCGCAGTCGAACATCGGGCCCTTGACCGGCGGGACGAGCCCATCCGCGGTGGAGTCCTTGATGGTACGGTATTCGACGGAGACGACGGAGATGCCCGCCTCGAGGGCCGGCTTGATCATGCTGCGGGCCACCGAGCGGTCGCCGCCGGACCAGCCGCCGCCGTGGATGTAGAAGAGCAGAGGCGTGGGCTTGTCGGACTTCGCGCGCCAGAAGTAGATCCGCTGCATACGGTGCGGACCGTAGGAGACGTTCTCGTCCGGCTCGACCGGCAGGGGATATTTACGGAACTCCGGGTCGCCGGCTTTGGGGGCGGCCGGTGCCTTGGCCGCCGGGTCGGCTGCAAAGATCGATACCGCGCCCAAGGTCAGGGCAACGACGGAGGCGAGCAGGGGGTTCATGCTGCCTTTAAGACAGTCCAAACCCCCTCTGGTTGCGAGGATAACCTTACTTGGCAGGAGCCGCCGGGGGTACTTTGCAGGACTGCCAGGCGAGGAACTTCCATTCGCCTTGTTCGAGGCGCCAGACCGCCAGGAAGCTGATCGTGCTTTCGGCCGCGTTGCCTTTGACGACGGCCTTCACGTCGAATCGTCCGGCCATGAGGGCAATGCCGGGAGCCGGAAAGGTCACGGTGCGCTCGTGGAAATCGTATTTCAGATACTTGGCGGAACCGTCGAGCAGGGAGTTGATCAGCGAAGCCTTCGTGTCGACCTGCCCGTTGGAGTGGGTGTAGCGGAGGTCGGGCGAGAGGACGGCGTCGAGCTTCTCACGGGTTGGCGCCAGCATGGCGGCGACGCGGGCGTCGTTCGCCGCGTGTACGCGCGCCAGCTCAGGATGTTCACCGGCCGCGCAGGTGAGGGCCAAGAGCAAGGCGAGGGTAGAGGTCAGGGTTTTCATATATGTAGAGGGGTGGCGGTTCACTTATTCTTCAGCATGGAGCGGACGCGGGCTTCTTCCTTGGCTAGTGCGCCCGGCGGGATCGCCATGGGGACGAACGCCGGGTCCGGCTTGATGACTTCGCCGGCCGGAATGGTCCGGAGGCGGAGGCGACGGAAGGCGACGTCTTGGCCGTGGTCCTGCAGGAGCAGCTTGCCGCCGCGGCCTTTGAGGTCGCCGCCGCGGATGGTGAGCAGGCGGACTTCGGCGGCCCACTTGAGGTCGGCGTAATCGAAGGAGAGGACGTTCTGCTCATTGAGCCAATGCTCGATGACCGTTCCTTGGCAGCGGATACGGGCGGTGTTCCATTCGCCGACGGGTCGGGTGACCCGTTTGCTCGGGGCCATGCAGAAGAACAACGAGGCGGCCGATTGACGCGGGTTCTCGCCATAAGGGCTGCCGACATCATCGAGCACCTGATACTCCACTTGGCCCGGGCGGTAATAGACGCCGCTATTACACCCCTTGCTGACCTTCCAGTCGAAGCGCAGTTCGAAGTCGTCAGGCAGCGGGCGGGCTTCGTAGGTCAGTTGTCCGGATGGACGGACCCGTGCGAAGGCACCGTCCTGGATCTCCCAATTGCCGGGATGTTTCCAGCCATCGAAGGTCTTGCCGTCGGAAAGCGCGACGAAACCAAGACGCTGCTCCTCCTGGTCCATCGGCGCAGCGAGGAGAGTTGCCGTCACGGCGATCATTGTAATCAGGAAGCGCATTTCAAAGTGGCCTAAGAACAAAGAACAAGGAACCAAGAATGATATCGGCCATCTGCCATCTTCACTGCTTCACCGCCGTGACAATGCTCCGATCGCACGCCGTGTCCTGATGGCGGATCTCGCCGAAGCCGGCTTCGGTGAGGAGTGCGCGCATCTCGCCGGTGCCGTAGCAACGGCCTTCGGTGACGCTCATCAGCAGGGCGGAGTAGGCCGCCACGGGGGCCGGGCCGGTCTTGTCGTCGTTCAGGTGGGCGTCGTGCACGATCAGCAGGCCGCCCTTGGGCAGGGCCTTGGCCGAGGCGGCCAGGAGGAAGCGCACCTTGTCGGTGTCCCAGTCGTGCAGGACGTTAGAGAACAGATGGACGTCGTAACCCGCCGGCAAGGCCTCGGTGAACATGTCCCCGGCCGTGACGTCGACCCGATCCTGGAAGCCGCGCTTGGCGATCATCTTGCGGGTGATGCCGTCGACCGGCGCGCGTTCGAAGACCGTGGCGCTGAGCTTGGGGTGATTGGCGACGAGCGCACAGGCGTAGATGCCCGAGCCTCCTGCGATATCGAGCAGGCGCGTGCGCGTGCCGATCGGGGAGGCCTTGGCCATGGCGGGTCCGAGGGTGAAGCCGCGGGAATCCATCGCCGCGGTGAAGCTCGTGGCGAACGCATCGGTGAGCATCGCTTCGCTCCACGGTTTCTCGTCCTTGTAGCTGCCCCAGTTGGCCGGCTTGTCGGTCTTGAGGATGACGATGAAGTCCTTCACCACCGGACGGTCCTTGAGCGAGGCATAGTAGGCACCCAAGAAGGTGGCGGACGTGCTGACGAGGTGCTCCTGGCCGAGGGGGGTGACGGAGTAGACTCCGTCCTTCAGCGCGAGGAAGCCGTTGGCCGCGAAGAGCGTGAGCATCACGTCCGTCGGTCGGCGGTGCGTGCCGAGGTCGCGGCAGACGGTGTCGAGGTCGGACGGCTTCGCGGCGAGCTTGGTGAAGAGGTCGAACTCCGTGATCGCGGCGGCGATCAGGTCGACGGCGTAAAGCCCGTCGCGGAAGCGGTAGATTTCCAGCGGGTCGTGCGCGGGCGCACGGGTGAGATCAAGCGGGGCGGACATGAGCTAGGGCTGCACGATGACAGCCCTTGCGGAGAAAACCACTCGTTTTCTTCGGCTTACTTGGCCTTTTTCTTTTTGCCGGCCTTCTTCTTGGCGCCCTCTTCGCCATCGGCGGCGGGCTTATCGGCGAAGTCAGGGATCCTGAAGTCGATGGCCTTGGCCTGCTTGGCGTATTCCGCTTCCAGCTGCTTGCGCAGGTCCGCGTAGGCGGGGTCGGCGGCGAGGTTCTTCAGTTCATAGGGGTCGGCCTTGAGGTCGAAGACCTCTGTCCACTCGTCATGCCCCGGATATTTGATCAGCTTGGCGTCGGAGGTACGGACGGCGGTCGTGAGCGGCGAGCCGAAGCCCTTTTCGTAGAAGTAGCAGTAGAAGAAGCTCTCGCGCCAGTCGGCAGACTTCTCTTCCAGGAGGGGCTTCCAGCTACGTCCGTGCATGGCGGCGGGCACCGGCTGGCCGGCAAGGTCGAGGAAGGTCGCGGCAGGGTCGATGTTGAGGACCATGCGGTCGTCGGTGCGGCCAGCCTTCACCGCGCGCGGATAGCGTACGAGCATCGGGATACGCAGCGCTTCCTCGTAGGCGGTCCGCTTATCGCCAAGATTGTGTTCGCCGAGGTAGTAGCCGTTGTCGCTCGAGAAGACGAAGACCGTATCCTCGGTCAGGCCCTGTTCTTCGAGCGTCCTGAGCAGTTTGCCCACGTTGTCGTCGACCGCGTTGATGCCGCGGAACATGCCGAGGTTGGTCGAGACTTCCTTGGCGTCGGTCTGCTTGCCCTTGGCACCGTTCGGGCCGGCCGGCGCATAGATCGCGGGCACGCCGTAATTCGGCACATTGCGGGCCAGCGCGCCTTCGTAGGCCTTTTCATGGCGGGGCGGGGGCGTGAACGGCCCGTGGCAGGTCTTGAGGCCGAGGATCATCAGGAACGGCTTGTCCTTGTTGGCCTTGATGAAGTTCGCCGCATATTCGGTGGTCACGTCGTCGACGAATCCCTTGCTCGGGGTCTTGACGCCGTCGACCTCGACGGGGCAGTCGAAGTAGACGCCCTGGCCGACGAAGCTGACCGAGGTGTCGAAGCCGGGGCGCTTGCCCGATTGGTTGCCATGATGCCACTTGCCGAAATACCCGGAGACATAGCCGGCGGGACGGAGCAGGGCGGCGAGGGACAGGTTACCTTCCGGGTGAGGCGTGTGGTTGTTCGTCACGCCGTTGACGTGACCGTATTGGCCGGTGACGAGCGAGGCGCGTGACGGGGCGCAGAGTGAATTCACCACGAAGGCGTTGCGGAAACGGAGCCCCTCGTTGGCGAGGCGGTCGAGGTGAGGCGTCTTGAGCCAAGGGAAGCGACCTTTCTCGCCCTGTTCCTTCTGGACGACCCCGAGCGCGTCCCAGCGCTGGTCGTCGGTGAAGACATAGACGAAGTTCGGCTTACGGTCGGCGGCAGCAAGCGATGCGAGGGCCAGGCAGAGCAGGGCGAGCAGGGGGATGCGCTGGGTAGGCATGCTTATTTAACAACTCCAATGGGCGGGAGTTGCGAGCAATCTCCGCCGGAGGGTCACTTCAGCGTGCGGATGTAAAGGACCAGGGAGTCGACCTGGGCGTCGGTGAGGACGCCGGCGAAGCTGGGCATGGCGAACTCGGACTTCACGAAGGAGGTGTGCTTCTTGGCGTTGGGTTCGAGGATCGATTCGCGCAGGTAAGCCGCGTCGACGGTCGTCGAGCCTTTCTTACCTTTGTCGGTGACGTAGTCGCGCTTCGAGCCGAAGAGGCCCTTCCACTTCGGCCCGACATTGCTCATGGCGGTGTCGGTGACGGAGTGGCAGGCGACGCAGCCGAACATGGTGGCGAGGCGCTGGCCCTCCTTGGCGGAGACGACCTCGGCTTTCTTCGCGACCGCGGCGCGCGGGGTGAGGTCGACTTCGATCGGGCCGAAGCCTTCGGCGACGGGGTCGAATTTCGTGAGCTCGTAGGGCGTCGTGTAGGCGTTCGCCCGCATCTCGGCGCCGGCGGCGGACGTGAGATCCCAGCCGAGGCGCAGCTGTTCGACGGACTTGAGGCCGGGGACGCCGATGAAGACGCTTTTGCCGTCCTGACTCACGTAGGCGCTGCTGGCGGTCAGCCAGTCGTTGCCGGTTTTGCCGTCGGCCTTGTATTGGGCTGAGCCGTAGGAAGGCGCCCGCTTGTAGCGCCAGGTCGCGAGCGAGTAGCTCTCGGGGTTCTTGGCCTTGGTCGGGTCGAGGGAGACGTCGAAGCGCAGCAGGATGCCACGGTCGGTCGGGATGATCTCGCGCGGGGTGAGCGACGGCGCGCCGGTGTAGCGGACGCGTTCGATGCCGGTGAGGGTGTCGAGGGTGTTGCCCCAGCCGGCGATCTGGAAGCCGGCGACATAGAGCTGGCCGTCGATGGGATTGACGGAGCCGTTGAGCGGCGGGGTGGCGAAGCCTTTGGCGACGCTGACGACGCTGGCCTGGGGCTTGGCGCCGCGGCGGTTCCAGAGCACGCGCAGGAGATCCGGCTGGTTGAAGCAGATCTGCACCATCTGGTCGTTGAGCGGCCCCATCTGCGCGTCGACCAGCCAGACCTGCGAGAGGGCGGAGGCGTTGACCGCATGCGGAATCCAGGTGAGCGGGGCGGCGATCGGCGCGGGGTAGCTTTCCTTGGGCAGCTTGTCGCTGAGGAAGCCGTAGAACTGGTCGCCCTCGATGATGTGCAGGGGCGTGCTCGGGATGTAATGGCCCTGTTGGTCGCTCGAGACGACGAGGCCGGTACGAGGATGGACGGAGATGTTCGGTTGGCGCAGACCATAGCCGAGGCGGGTGGCGGTGCGGCCGTCGGCGGAGAGACGCAGGACGCTGCCGTTGTGCTTGCCGATGGTCGTTCCTTCCTGACCGCCCTTGGCGATCACGAACTCGCCCTTAGGTCCGAGGCGGAGGGTGCTGGGAAATTCGCGCATGTCGGCCGTCTGCGCGAACGCGTTGGAGAAGAGGTCATGGACGTCGGCCTCGCCGTCGCCGTCCGTGTCACGGAGACGCCAGACGCCGTTGCGGTCGAAGACGAAGATCTCGTCTTCGCGGACGGCGCAGGTCATCGGCTCATGCAGGCCGGAGGCGAAGCGGCGCCAGGTGATGTCGGTCGCGCCGACCTTCAGGCCGCGGGCCAGCCAGACGTCGCCGTCCAACGTCACGACGACCGCGGTGCCGTCCTTGCGGAATTGGATGTCGCCCGTGCGGACGGCGCGTTTCCAAGGATTATCGACGGGCAGGGCGACATGATCGATGGCGTAGGCCTCGAAGCTTTCGGTCATGCTCACCTGGGTCTTCACCTCAGCGTTCCAGCGGCGGGCCGAAGGACCAGTCGGGATGGGCTGCGCGGCTACCGCGGGCGCGGCGTATTCGTCGCAGAGCGTGACGCAGAGGGCGGCGGGCGCGGTGTTGGCGGGCACCTTCACCACGAAGAAATCATCGTCGCCGGCGAGTTCAGCCGGTCCGGTGACGGTGATACCGGTCTCGAGTTCCTGCGAAGGGCCTTGGCGACGCGTGCCGACGACGAGCAGGAGGTCCTTCGCGTGGGCGGAGACGGCGAGGTGGCGTTCGATGACGACGTGACCGTCGCGCTCGCTGGCTTTCCAGAGTTCGCGGATGGTGGCGTCGGCGACGCGATAGGTCAGGACGACGTCCTGGCCGACGAGTTCGACGGACTGAAAGCGACCGAGGGCTTCCGGTAGCGGACCGCGGCCCACTTCCTGAGGTGACGGAGCCGGCGTGCGCGGATCGGTCAGGTCAACCTTCGTGCCGGTTTGCCAGCCGGGAATGATCGCATGGCCGAGCCAGAGCTTACCCTCCGGTTGCGGGGCAGGGAACTGACCGCCGAGCGTCTTACGGCTCGGGTCATGGTAGGAGCCGGGTGCAAGAGCCTTGTCGCTGACGCCCTTGCCGCGCCAGACCGCAGAGACCCGTAGCAAGTCGGTGTCGAAGCAGGCCCAGGTATCGTGAGGCAGCTTGATGATCAGCCCGCGGGGGGTGAGGTTATCCTTACCAGCGCCTTCTCGACGGGCGTCGAGGATTGAGGAGAAGAACGGGAAATCAGTTTCGACCCAAGTGCCCCAGGGCTGAGCGGCGTAGGTCTTCGTCTTGCGGCCTTCCCGCGTCGTCGGCTTCTTCGCCGGTTCCGCCGCAAGGCAGGTCAGCGCTCCGCAAAGGAGGGCAAGGACAAGACGGTCTGGACGCATGGCGAGGAGGGTTAAAGGGCGATGGTGCGGGTCTGGCAATTACCTGGAAGGAATGTCCTTCATCGATCCTCCATCGTCTATCCTTAATCTTTTGTCAGAGCCCTTGGAGCCAGCGGAGGAAACTGCCTTCTTCCGAGGCCAGGATTGAGAGCAGGTCGCTCCGCTCGTCGGTCCAGTACATGATGCGGGCGGGGAATTCGACGGTCTCCTTGGTCACGTCCTTGATCAGGGGCTGCTGGAGCAGGACCTGATTGCGGGTCATGATGATCCAGTCGGAGCCGTAGAAGCCGGCGTCTTCATAGGCCGTGTCGTTGTCGTCGATCGTGATGGCCGGGAAGCCGATCTTGTCGGCGATGCGGTAGACCACCGGGTGCAGGTCGAGGTAGCGGTTGGAGACGTGGACCACGATGGCGCCGTCGGGCTTGAGGTGTCGCTGGTAATGGTCGAAGGCCTCGAGAGTCAGGAGGTGGACCGGGATGGCGTCGCTGCTGAAGGCGTCGAGCACGATGACATCGTATTGCTGGTCCGCTTCGCGCTCCATCGAAAGCCGGGCGTCGCCCATCACGAGTTCCGTCTTGGCCTTCGAGTCCTTGAGGTAGGTGAACGTGCTCGTCGCGAGGCGGGCGACGTCGTCGTTGATCTCGTAGAAGCGGAAGGTGTCGCCGGAGCGGCCCCAGGCGGCGAGCGTGCCGCAACCGAGCCCGATTGCGCCGACGCGGCGTCCGCCGCCCGGCTTGTGGGCGCGGAGGAGACGGCCGATGCCGCTGGTCGAAGTGTAGTAGCTGCTCGGGTCGGTGCGTTTCTCGGGGTCGAGGTATTGCAGGCCGTGGATCGTCGCTCCGTGTTGCAGGGTGAGGTGGTGCAGGCCGGCGTTGCCCGCGTCGTTGTCGTTGACCTTGAGCACCCCGTAGAAACCGCGCGTGGTCGTGAGCGAGCCGCGGAGCGAGTTCGTGGCGACGTCGGCGAGGCCATAACCCAACGCCGCCAAAGCGACGAACGGAACGGCCCACGCCCAGCGGGCCCGCCCTTGGCGGAAGGGGCTCGTCGGCTCCTGGCGGAGCACGAGGATCACCAGCGCGGCGGTGAGGAAGAGCGTGAGATGGAGTTCGAAATAGTCAGGGAAGACGAACGGGGCGACCAAGGCCACGAAGAGTCCGCCGGCGGCGCCGCCCGCGGAGAGCGAGAGGTAGAAGCCGGTGAGGCGGCTGGCTCCCGGGCGCAGGCGATAGACTTCGCCGTGGCAGACCATGCAGGCGACGAACATCGTGCCGAGGTAGAGCGTGGCGAGCGGGGTGATGTCGGGGTGCGATTCGGCTTTATAGAGATTCTGGACCACCAGCCCGAGCAGGATGGCGAGGAGCGGAAGCCAGAAGGCGCGATGATACCACCGCGGGCTGTCGAAGCTGATGATGAAGGAGAGGAGGTAGAGGCTCAGCGGCAGCACCCAGAGGAAGGGCACCACGGCGATGTCTTGGCAGAGCTTGTTGGTGATCGCGAGGAGCAGCATTACGCCGCAGGCGGGCAGCGCGAACCACAGCAGCTTGCGCCACGCCGAGGCGGGCGCTTCGACCTCCGCTGCCTTGGCCGTCTCGCCGTCCGTCGCGGAGGATTTCCAGACCTTCAGGCCGCACCACGCGGTGAGTCCGGCATAGATCGCCAGACCCCAGGACCAGCCGTCGGCCTGCGCTTGGCGGCTCAGCTGGGGTTCGAGGTAGAACGGGTAGATGAGGAGAGCGAGGAGCGAGCCGACGTTGGAAAGGGCGTAGAGGCGATACGGCGAGACGCCCGGGTTGGCTTTGCTGAACCAAGCCTGCAGGAGCGGACCGGTGGCGGAGAGCACCAGATAGGGCAGGCCGAGGCAGCCGAGGAGCAGGAGGAGGATGTGGCCGGCGGCGTGCGAGCCGTCGGTCGGCTTCCACGCGTCACCCGGCGTGATGGGCAGCAGCGCCACGGCCACGGCCAGCAGCACGAGATGGGTGATGACCTGCCGGCGCGGCGTCAGCCGGCTGATGCTGAAGTGCGCGTAGGCGTAGCCTCCCAGGAGGAGCAGCTGGAAGAAGAGCATGCACGTCGTCCAGACGGCCGGGCCGCCGCCGAACCAAGGCAGGATGAAGCGCGCGATCAGCGGCTGGACGAGGAAGAGCAGGAAGGCTCCCCAGAAGATGGTCAGGCTGAAGGCGAACATGGCGGGGTGTGCCTTTGAAACCCCGCCGGGAGGCGAAGGTTGGGGCTAGGGAGACCTATCCCGGCCGCCCGACGCTGGCAATCCCGTTCAGGCTCGGGGCCGGAACTTCAGCACGAGCGAATCATACCCCAGCTTACGCTCGTAGGAATGCTCGGTCTCGGTGCGTTCCTCGGCTGAGACGATCTCCATGCCTTCGACAAGTTCGACGCACTTCTGGAGCAGCGTGCGCAGGAGCAGGCGCGCGTGCGGGGCGCCGAGGCAGAGGTGTTCGCCGAAGCCGAACGAGAGGTGCGGGTTCGGCTTGCGGTCGATCTTGAAGACGTCGGCTTCGGGAAAGACGGACTCATCGCGGTTGGCCGACGCCCAGCCGAGCGAGACGCGGCCGCCGGCGGGGACCTGTTCGCCGTGCACGGACGTGGCGACGGGGCAGACGCGGCCGATGTGCGTCAGCGGCATGAAGAAGCGGAAGAACTCTTCGCTCGCATGCACGATGCGCTTCGGGTCTTCGCGCAGGTAGGCCAGGGCTTCCGGGTTGGCGGCGAGATGCCCGAGGGCGCAGGCGATGGTGTGGATGACCGTATCGCGGCCCCCGGCGAAGGTCAGGTTGGCGAAGCCCATCATCTCTTCGCGCGTGAGCGGGCGGCCTTGGAAGCGGGCCTGCGTGAGGGCGCTGAAGAAACAGCGGCCGGGCGCCTGGCTGACCGTATCGAACTTACGCGTGAGGTAATCTTCGAGCTCCACGCCTTTCTTCAGGCCGCCGCGGACGCGGAAGACGTGGACGCCCCAGCCGATCCAGGTGTCGGCCTCGCGTTCGTCGGTGTCGAGCAGGTAGGTGAGGGCGCGGGCTTGGATGGGCAGGGCGAAGCCGTGCACGATCTCGGTCGTCTCGCGGGCGAGGGCCGCACGCAGGAGCTCGTCGATCAGCGACTCGACCTTCGTGACCATCTCCGGAAGCTTCGGGCGCTGGAAGTAGGGCTCCGCGATGGCGCGGTATTCTCCGTGCACGGGCGGGTCGGTCTCGATGGGCAGCTGGCGCATCGAGCGGGCTTCCTCTTCCGAGGGAATCGGCACGCGGAAGGGGGCGTCCGAGCTATAGGTCTTCCAATCCTTGGCCGCTTGGCGGACTTCGGCGTGGCGCAGGATCATCGGAATCTGCTCGCCTTGGAATTCATAGCGCGCGACGGGCGCGGCTTCGCGCTTCGCCTTGAATGGGTCGGACGGCTTGTGGCCGAAGGGGCATTTTCCTCCGAACATAGGGCGTTGATTACTGACCTAGTTCCCGCTCAAGCCAAGGCGTAATCTTTTCAGCCCAGCGGTCGGCGTGGGCACGCAGGCCCGGGCCGCTGAAGTGCACGCCCTTGCCGCCGCGTTCACGCAGCTCGCCTTTGAGCGCGTCGCTATCCGGGCCGGCGAGCGCGACGCCGCTTTTCCAAAGTCCGGCTTGAGCGGCGCGGATATCTTCGGAGGCTTCGTCACCAGGCACGTGGTAACTGACCTGCGCGACGAACCATGGCGCCTCCCAGCCTGCTGCCTTGCGGGAGTCACGGATGATGCGGCCGAGGTATTCTTGGTAGAGTGAGCCGGGCAGGGTGCGGGTCGGGTCCTTCTGATTGGCGTCGCTTTCGCCTTGATGCCAGAGCACCGCCCGGAATCCGCGCGGTCCGAGGTTATTCTCGCGAGCCACGAGCGTGCCGAAGGCGGCGCCGTTGCTTTCCCAACTGCCATCCGGGCGTTTCGTCACGCGGGAAAGAATCGTCGGCGGGGAAGGGAAGGCGACTCCGGCCGGCAGCCACTCGCGGACGCTGGTGGCGCCGATGCCGATCGGGATGAAGCCGATGGGCACGCCGAACTTAGTGGCCAAGGCGTCGCCCAAAGGGGGCAGGAAGCTGCCGCCGTTCCCGGAAGCGCCGCGTTGCGGATCGTGGGCCACCTGCCAGGCCTTGCCGTCAAAGGAGGCGACCAGGCCGGACTTCACGGTCTGCTTCTCTTCGCCGTGGTTGGCGGAGTTGGATTGGCCGGCGACGAGGAAGACCTCGCCGATGCCGACGTGCGCGACCGAGGTCTCGGCCACGGCCTTGCCGTCCTTGGTCAGGCGGGCTTCAAGGCGATACCACCCGCCGGAAGGGGCGGTGAGGTCGGCTTGGAAATACGCGCCAGTGACTTGTCCCATTATCTGCCAATCGCCTCTGCCCTGAGAGTCGAGCAGCCTAACTTCGAGTCGTGCGTCGGCGGCATCTTTGCAGGAGCCGGAGATTTTCAGCGACCCCTCGCTCCGCTTCTTCCGCTGGATGACTTGGTAGTCGGCGGGGGATGTGAGGCGCAGTTCAGTTCCGAACGTCTGCGCACAGAAGAGCAACGCCAGGAACAGGAGCCTCATTTCGTGTCGGCCTTGGCGGTCTTCTTGGCCGGCGGGCGGAGTTCGTCGGCGGTCCAGGAATTGGGATGATCGGCGCTCTGCTTGCGCACGCCGGCGACGAACTTGGCGTCGACGGGCGAGCCGTTATGCTCCCACTCGCGGCGGATGAACGTCAGCACGCTGGCGACGTCCTCGTCGCTGAGCATGCCCATCGGCGGCATGGAAAGATCCCAGGTGCGGTTGCCGACCTTGATCGGTCCGCCGAGTCCGTTGAGGACGATCTTCGCGGTGACGTCGGGCTTGCCGAGCACCCAGTCGCTGTCGACGAGGGGCGGGGCGAGGCCGTCGAGGCCGTAGCCGTGCGGCTGGTGGCAGGGGGCGCAGAGCGTGGTGAAGATGACCTTGCCCTTCTCGAAGCGGGTGAGCTCGACCTTGGTGAGCGCCGTGACCTTAGGCGCGGCCGGGGCTCCAGGCTTGCCCATCCAAGCCAGACGGGAGGAGAGCGAAACGAGGTTCGCGAGACCGCCGGAGGATTTCACGGTAGCGCGCAACTTCGCGAGCGCGGCCGGTTCGGCGCTCAGCCAGATGGTCTTGAGCGGAGAGGTCTTCTTGGTCTTCGCGTCACGGATGGTCTGGTCGAGGCCGCGGAGCACCGCATCGCGGAGGTTGGTCCGGTCATCGAGCGTGACGGCGACGGCGAGCATCTGTTCGAAGGGCCCGCCTTTGCCGGCCTGTGAGACGAGCGCGGCCAAGGCCTCGAGCACCGGGCCGGTCTCGGTCAGGTTGGCGCGCGTGGCCGCTTTGGCCACGGCTTGGGCGATGGCGATCTCGCGTCCGCGGGCCCCGGAGAGGGCGCCTTCCCGGATGAGGGCGTTCTTGCCATGACGGGTAAGGAGTTCGGCGAGCGCCTGGTCGGCGGCGGACTGATTGACGGCCGAGAGACGGATCGCGAGGTGCGCGAGCACGAGCGGGGCCGAGTCATCCTTCACGGCGAGCAGATCGGGCAGCAGGTCCGCCGGGGCCAAGCGCACGGCGGCGGCGCGGACTTGGGCGTCCTTGTCCTTAAGAGCGGAGCGCACCTCGTCCGGCGTGATGGCGCCAAGGCCGTCCAAGGTCCAGAGTGCGTGCAGGCGCGTAACGGCGGGTGCGGCGGAGTCGGCGAGCAGGGTGCGCAAGGCGGGGGCCGCGGCGGCGTCGGCGCTTTCGACGAGCAGGCGTTGGGCGGCGTCACGGACCCAGCCGTTGGGATGGGAGAGGCGGGCCACTCGCTCGGCGGAGCCGGCCGGCAGGATCGTCTTGGTCGGGGCCGCCTTATCGTCGCGCACGATGCGCCAGATGCGGCCTTGGTTGACCGGCGTCTCAAGCTTACGCGCCTTGATGTTGGCCATCAGGTAGTGCGTCAGGAAGCCGGGGTGCTGAAGCATGCCGCGGTACATGTCCACGACGTAGAGCGCGCCGTCCGGTCCGTTGGCCATCATCACCGGGCGGAAGCGTTCGTCGGTGGACGTCAGGAACTCCGTGCCGGGGTGGGCGTCCTCGGCGGTGATCACGCCGTCCTTCTCCGTGAGCTTGAGACGCTTCACGAGATTGGACGACGGCTCGGGGACGAAGGCGTCACCGCGGTATTCGGCCGGGAAGGCGTCGCCACGGTAGACGACGGCGCCGCAGGTGGAGGTCGCGCGGGCCAGCGTGCCGTCTTCGCGCAGGGTCTTCGGATCGTAGCCGCGGTTCACGCCGGGCGTCGGGTGCGAAGGGAAGACCGCCTGGTCCTTCATCACTTGGAAGTTCACCGAGGAGGCCGTGCGCAGGAGCGGATTGCGTGCGAAGGCCGCGGCGGGGAGGAGGTCGGCGCGGAGCAGGTCGGAGTTATAGTTGAAGAATAGGCGGCCGGCGTCGTCCTGGCACAGGCCCCACTGGCCGCGGCCGAGGCCGGGACCGCGCTGCCACGTATCGCCCTGCGCGCGGAAGCTCACGCCATAGCCTGCGGAGTAGATGCGATTGTCCATCGCCCAGGTCGGCGTGTTGGCCATGTGTTCGGGCTGGCCGCCGAAGGTGCCATAGTCGTTGGCCACGATCGTTCGGCTCTCGGCCTTGCCGTCGCCGTCGAGGTCGCGGCAGAAGAAGAGGTTAGGTGGTTCGGCGACGAGTGCGCCGCCTTTGACGGGCATCACGCCACGCGGCATGACGAGATTATCGGCGAAAGAAGAAGCGCGGTCCATGCGGCCGTCTCCGTCCGTGTCAGTCAGCAGGGAAATTCGGCCCATCGGTTCTTTCTCCGTGGTGCCGTCGAGGTCGCGCATGTACCCGCGCATTTCGACTACGAACATCCGACCTTGGTCGTCAAAGCTGATCGCGACCGGCGTCTCGAGCATCGGTTCGGCGGCGACGAGCTCGATGCGGAAGCCGGGCGGCAAGCGGAAGGACTTCAGGGCCTCCTCCGGTGAGAGGGGCGCCGGGGCGGGGAGGTCGAATTTGAGGGTGACGTCCTTCGGGCCGGCATTGCCCTTGTTCAGGGCGAAAGCGGACGTGGCTCCGACAAGCAGAGCCAGGACGGCAAGCGGGGTCTTCATGCTGGCTTTTAAGACAGGTCAAAAGGGTGGGGGTTGCAAGGCGAACCCCCCGTTTTCCCCCTAGGGAAAGCGGAGTCCGAGGGCTTACTTCTTGCCCTTAGGCGCGGCGGCGGTCGCGACCGGCCAGTCGTCGGTCCGGAAGGGGGAGGCAGGCAGGCCGGCGCCGTTGGCGAGGCTGTATTCCGGCCAATCCTTCCAGGCATAGCGGACGGCGGCAGGCTTGGTGACCTCGGCGCTGCTGACGACCACGGTCTCACCGACGATCTTCGCCTCGGCGACCTTCCACTGCTTGTCTTCGCCGGCGATCTGGAAGCCCGTGAGGGCGCCGCCGTTCATGGACTTCAATCCGCCGTTCGCGTGCTTGAAGGAGACCGTGATCGCGTCGCCGCTGATCGAGGAGCCGGCTGGGAGCGGTCCGCTGATGGCGGCGACGTTCTGGCCATAGACCGTACCGAGGGCCCAGAAGGAGAGGCGCTTGCCCACGTCCTGCTTGTTCTTCGGGTGGATGTCCTTGGCGTCGCCGATATCGATCGTGATGGCCATGCCGGTCTTCGGGAGTTCCAGTGTCTTCATCATCGATTCGCGGACGCGGGGCCAGCCTTCGCCGGGCGAGGTGTAGTTCGGAAGCTGGACCCACGCGAAGGGCACTTCATCGTTCCAGAGCGTGCGCCAGCTGGTGACGAGTTGGGACAGCTGCTTGTGATAGAGGCCCGGGTTGCCGGCGTTGCCTTCGCCCTGATACCAGAGCATGCCGCGGAGCGTGTAGGGCACGAGGTTGACCACCTTGCCGTTGTAGAGGCCGGCGGGTCCGCCCTTGAGCTTGCGCATGGCCAGCGGATTCCGCGGGGCCGGCGTCACGAAGGGGGTGCCGTTGGCTTTGGCTTTGGCGACGGCGGCTTTCCAAGTGGCCATCTGCCTGGCATGCAGTTCGCCGGACTTGCTTTCATCGAAGGCCAGGTAGTCCTTCATCTTGGCGTCGAAGTTCGCCTTCGTTTCCGGGTCGGAAGACTGCGCCTCGGCGGAGACCCAGGACTCGATGGGCGTGCCGCCGACGGAGGTGTTGATCAGGCCGACCGGGACGCCGACTTCCCGGTGGATCTCGCGGCCGAAGAAGTACAGCGTCGCGGAGAAGCGGCCGACGTTGTCCGGAGTGCAGGCGCTCCAGGCGCCTTTGCCTTCGGCGGCAGGGGAGGCGGAGTGGGTCGAGGATTCCTGGTAATGACGGATGAGCGGGAAGTTCGCGGCGGCTTTCTCGGCTTCGAAGTGATTCGAGGACTGGACAGTCATCGCCATGTTCGACTGGCCGGAGCCGAGCCAGACTTCGCCGACGAGCACGTCCTGTACTTCGAGCTTATGGCCGTCCTTACCCGTGACGGAAAGTGTGCGGGGTTCGGTGGAGGCCTTGAGGGCGTCGAGTTTCAGCATCCACTTACCGTCGGCATCCGCGGTGGCGGACTTGGACTGGCCGGCGAAGGCCACGGTCACCGTCTCGCCGGCGTCGGCCCAACCCCAGACCGCCACGGGCTTCTCGCGCTGGAGGACCATGTGGTCCGCGATCGGCGCAGCCAGACGGAAGCTGGCGGCGAAGAGTGAAGTGCCGCCGATGAAGACGGCCAGCAGGAGGGTAAGGAAGCGAGGGGTGCGCATACCTATCTAACAATGGAAACCTGCCTAGGTTGCGAGAATAAGCATAAGGCCTAGCCCCGGCCCTAGCTCTGTCCCTGGCCCTCTTTTAGGCTAACAACTTCTTCACGACATGGCAGGGTTCGACGCCGGTGAGGCGGAAGTCCAGGCCGGCGTTGCGGAAGGTGAGGCGCTCGTGGTCTACGCCTAGGCAGTGGAGGATCGTCGCCTGTAGGTCAGGCACACGGACCTCGTCCTTGACGATGTTGAAGCCCATCTCGTCGGTCTCGCCGACCGTCTGGCCGCCCTTGATGCCGCCACCGGCCATCCACATCGAGAACGCTTGAGGGTGGTGATCGCGGCCTTGGCTGCGGCCGAGCGAGACGCTGGCTTCGACCATCGGGGTGCGGCCGAATTCGCCGCCCCAGACGACGAGCGTGCTGTCGAGCAGGCCGCGACGTTTGAGGTCCTTGACGAGCGCGGCGGAGGCCTTGTCGGTCTTGGCGCAGTTGCCCCTCACATTGCCGGCGACGTCGCTGTGCGCGTCCCAACCTTCGTTGTAGATGTTGATGAAGCGGACGCCACGTTCGACCATGCGACGGGCGAGCAGGCAGGCACGCGCGAAGGACGGCACCTTCGGGTCGCAGCCGTAGAGCTCGAGGGTCTCCTTGCTTTCGGAGGAGAGGTCCATCAGGTCGGGAGCCGAGGTCTGGAGGCGGTAGGCCATCTCGTAGTTGGCGATGCGCGTGGCGATCTCGCTGTCGCCGTCGAGGCGGAGGCGGCGGTCGTTCATCGCGTTGATGAGCCCGATGGTGTCCTTCTGCGTCGCCGGGTCGATGCCCGCGGGCGTGCCGGTGTTGAGGATCGCGTCGCCGGTATTGCGGAACCGGGTGCCCGCGTAGGAGCTCGGCAGGAAGCCGCTGCTCCAGCAAGCCGCGCCACCGCTGATTCCGGCGCCGGTGCTCATGACGACGAACGAAGGGAGGTCCTTGGCTTCCGAGCCGAGGCCGTAGGTGATCCAAGAGCCCATGCTCGGACGACCCGGCTGCGAGAAGCCGGTGTTCATGTAGATCTGGGCCGGCGCGTGGTTGAACTGCGTCGTCCGGCAGGACTTCACGATGGCGATGTCGTCCGCGATCGACGCGATATTCGGGAGCATCTCGGAGAGCTCGGCGCCGGACTGGCCGTGGCGCGCGAACTTGAAACGGGGGCCGAGGACGGCGGCGTCGGGGCGGATGAAGGCGTAACGCTGGCCGTTGATGATCGAGGGCGGCAGGGGCTTGCCCTCCAGCTTGGCCAGCTCGGGCTTGTTATCGAAGAGCTCGAGCTGCGACGGCGCGCCGGCCATGAAGAGGTGGATGACCGCCTTGGCCTTGGGCGGATGGTGCGGCAGGCCGGAGACCTGGCCCGAACCGGCGGCGGCGAGGCGGCCCATGGCGCCGTCGGCCACGAGGGAGGCGAGGGCGATCTTACCGACGCCGAGGGCGCATTCCTGGAAGAAGTATCGGCGGGTGACGTTGGGGCGGGACATGGTGTGGAAAGTTATGGGTTCTTAGTTCTTGGTTAAGAAACAAGGGCTAGGGGATTGAGCGGAATTTTTTGATGTGTTAGCTGGGCTAAGAACAAAGAACCAGGAACTACGAACATTGCATCTCAGATGCTCACGGATGCACGATGCTCTCGTCGAGGTTGAGCACGGCGCGGGCGAGGGCGGTCCAGACGTCCTTGTCGCCGACCTTGCGGGCGCGCTGGGCGTCGACGAAAGCCTGCATGGTCTTCATCTCATCGGGTGCGGGCGGGCGGGTGACGCAACGGCGGAGGACGAAGGCGATGCGGCCGGCGTCATCGGAGGCCGCCGCCATGGCTTTCGCGCCGAGGGCGCGCGAGGCTTCCATGAACATCTCGTCGTTGAGCAACGTGAGGGCCTGGAGCGGGCTGTTCGAGACGTCGCGGCGGGCGATGCAGGACTCGCCGGTGGGCGCGTCGAAGGTCGTGGCCATCGCGAACGGGGCGGTGCGCTTGATGAAGGTGTAGAGGGAGCGGCGGAAACGATCTTCGCCTTCGCTGGGCTTCCATTCGATGCGACCGTACGTACCTTCGCTGGTCACGCTCGCGGGCTGGGGCGGGTAGACGCCGGGGCCGCCCATCTTGGCGGAGAGCAGGCCGGCGGCCTGGAGCGCGCCGTCGCGGATGACTTCCGCGTCGAGGCGGAAGCGGCTGCCACGGGCGAGCAGGAGATTCTCGCGATCCTTCTCGGCGAGTTCCCGCGTGACGACGGAGGACTGGCGATAGGTGCCGCTGGTGACGATGAGGCGATGGAGTTTCTTCATCGACCAGCCGGACTTCACGAAATCGACGGCGAGCCAGTCGAGCAGCTCGGGGTGCGTGGGCGGCTGGCTCTGGTAGCCGAAATCTTCGAGCAGGCGCACCAAGCCGTTGCCGAAGAAGGCCTGCCACTGGCGATTGACCGCGACGCGGGCGGTGAGCGGGTTCTCCGGGGTGAATAGCCAGCGGGCGAAGGTCAGGCGGTTGGCCGGGGCGTCCTTGGGCAGGGCGGGCAGGAAGGCCGGTACGGCGGGCGGGACTTCCTGCTTGGGGCTTAGGTATTCGCCGCGGTGGTGGAGGAACGTCGGGCGCGGGTGGGCGGCGGGACGCTCGCGCATCACGAGGGTGGCTTGGCCGCGCGGGACCTGCTTGCGGTAGTTAGCGAGGGGCTTGGCCTGGGCGGCCAGTTCGGGGGCGGTCTCGAGGAAGCGCTGGCGGAGCTGGGGTTGGTCGTGCGGGGCGGCGCCGGCGAGCATGGCCTCGATCTCGGCGGGATGTCCCGTGGCGGTAGCCTGGGCGTCGGTGCTCACCGAGATCCGGAAGTGTCCGACCGGGGCGGCGTAGTGCTTCTCGAAGAGCATCTTGAGGGCCCAGCCGGCGGCGAGGTCGGTCGGCTGATCGAAACGGAAGACGGCCGTCTGGCGCTGACCGTAGCCGCCCAGCACCTGCCAGCCGCTGGACATCTCGCCGTCGAGCGCGGCGGAGGCGTTGTTCTTCTTTCGGGCGGCCTTGCCCTTCGCCTTGGCTTTGGCCTGAGGGCCGGCCGCGGCATCGCTGATGCGGTCCTCCTCCTCGTCGTTGGTCGCGGTGGCATCGCCGAACTTCAGGCGACGATCGCCTTGCCACGCCTGGAATTCACTGAGGAAGAAGCCGCCAAGGGGGCCTTCGTAATGGGTGAGACCGGGGCCGTCGTTGGGCAGGGAGGGGTGGGACGCGACTTCGATGCGGATGGCGACGGCGCCCTTGATGGCGCGGTCGAAGGCCAAGTCGTAGACATCGCTCTTGGTGATGTCGCCGCCGCCGAGGATGAAGCCGTCAGGCTGCACGTCGAGGGTGGGGAGGGTGGTCTTGAGCTTGCTCGGGCGGAGGGTCTCCCATTTCGCCGCGCGTTGGCTTTCGGTGTTCAGCCACTCGCCGAAACGCTGCTCGACGGCGGCCGCCCCGCCGGGGAATTTCCCTTCGAGGGCATTTTCCGCGGCGCGTACGCGCTTGATGTGATCGGCTTGCCTGGCTTCGAGGTCGGAGGGCGGAATGTGATAGGTCGGCTCGTCGGCGTTGTTGAGCAGCGCCATCACCGAATAGTAATCGGTGTGCAGGATCGGGTCGTATTTATGCGTGTGGCACTGGGCGCAGTTGAGCGTGAGGCCCATCCAGGTGGCGCCGGTGGCGCCGACGCGGTCGACCATGGAGTAGAAGCGGTACTCGTTCGGGTCGGCCCCGCCTTCTTCATTGAGCATCGTGTTGCGGTGGAACCCCGTGGCGATGAGGTCGTCGGGCGTGGCGCCGGGCAGGAGGTCGCCGGCGAGCTGCTTGATGCTGAACTGGTCGTAAGGCAGGTCGGCGTTGAGGGCTTTCACGACCCAGTCGCGATAGGGCCAGATCGAACGGGGGCGGTCTTTCTCGAAGCCGTTGGTGTCGGCGTAGCGGGCGAGGTCGAGCCAGCGGCGAGCCCAGCGTTCGCCGTAGCGGGGCGAAGCGAGCAGGCGGTCGACGAGTTGCTCGTAGGCGTCAGGCGACTTGTCGTTCACGAAGGCGTCCGCCTCTTCGGGTGTGGGCGGTACGCCGGTGAGGTCCAGCGTCACGCGGCGCACGAGCACGTAGCGATCGGCTTCGGGCGAAGGCTTCAGGCCGGCCTTGTCGAGGCGGGCGCGGACGAACGCATCGATGGGATGGACGCCGCTCTGCGGCAGGGGCGCCTGCTTCGGCGCGGAGAAGGCCCAGTGAGGCTGGTAGACGCCGCCCTCGGCGATCCAAGCGCGGAGGGTCGCTTTGTCTTTCGCCGAGATCGGCTTCTTCGCCTCCGGCGGCGGCATGATGTCGTCCGCGTCTTCGGAGAAGATGCGATGGATGACTTCGCTTTTGTCAGGCTGACCCGGGACGATGGCGATCTCGCCGGACTTACCTTTGCCGTGGGCGGATTCGACGAGGTCGAGGCGGAGTTTTCCTTTACGCGAATGCTCGTCCATGCCGTGGCAGGCGAAACAGTGCTGGGCGAGGATCGGGCGGACTTCTTGGTTGAAGTCGACGGCCGGGGCGGTGGCGGCGGACGCCAGAAGCAGGAAAGCGGACGAAAGTCGGAGCATGGGGCGGAGGGGTGTCGGGCGGGGTGTGTCCGGACGACAATAAGACAGGTCAGACCGCCCGGGGTTGCGAGCAATTAGCAGGCAGGGTTTGGCGGTTGCGGGCCCATGATAGGCGGCTAATTTCGCGATGTCGTGCCCCGCTTCGCCCTCATTTTCTGTCTTATCGCCGCAGGGGTGTCCGCCGCCGACGACCCGAAGTTGGGCGATGGTTCGCAGCAGAAATGGCGGCTGGCGTTCGGTTCCCCGCGGTCGCCTTTCGGTCAGGCTGGTCCGGCGGAGCTGGTCGAGTCCTTTGAGGCTCCGGATTTCCGGGCGCAGCTGTTCCGCCAGCGTACCGGTCCGGAGACCTGGCAGCGTATTCTCCTCGTGAAGCCTCTGCGGATCGAAGGCCGGACCGCCGGAGTCGTCGTGCCTTTCTATGACCCTGATCGGATGTGCGGTTACGATCTGCGGACGAAGCAGCGGCTCGGGCCGGAACGGAATACGGCTTTCTTCGGCCTGCAGCTCGTGCGACAGGGATATATCGTCGCGGCGGTCGAAGCCTATCCGTTCAACCTGCTGACGTCGGCCGAGCAGGCGGCGAGCAAGGGTGGGATGGCCCTTTGGCGTGACGCCGCGACCAAGCTCGCCCGGCAGGAGCCTGGATGGACCGGCATGGGTAAACTCACGCACGACACGCGGCTGGCAGCCGACCTCCTGGCGGCGGACGCGCAGGTCGACCCGGCTCGTCTCGCGGTGATGGGGCATTCGCTCGGCGGCAAGATGGCCTTTTACGCCGGATGCCTCGATCCTCGTTTCAAGGCGATCGTCGCGAGCGATTTCGGCCTGGCGTGGGATTCCTCCAACTGGAGCGACGCTTGGTATTTCGGCGATAAGCTGAAGGCCATGCGCGCGGACGGGCTTTCGCAGGAACAGCTGCTCGACTTCTATGCTCCGCCGTTCTTCCTCATCGCCGGACAATACGACAGCGAGGCGACGTGCGGCCCTTTGTTGGACTCGGCCCGCAAGACGCGGGAGCTTACAGGCCGGGCAGGCGGCATCGAGATGTTCGATCACCGTTCGGGACACCAGCCGACGTGGCCGTCTTTGAAGGCCGCCTATGTCTGGCTGGCTCGGCGGATGGACATGCCTGCGCCCGACTTCGCGCACCTCGACCAACTGGCACGCGAGCAGGCGAAGTCGCCTAAGTAAGCGTTACTTCTTCACGCCGGAGGGCACGGCGTCCTTGAGCAGTTCGGCGAGCCGGGTGCGCATGGCCTTGACGCGTTCCGGCTGGGCTTCGGCGAGGTTCTTCGCTTCGGCGGGGTCGGCGGCCAGGTCATACAAGGCCACCGACGCATATTTTCCGGCGGCCGCCTTGCCCTTCTTCTTCGCTTTCTTGGCGTCGTCCTCTTCGCCGCTATCGGCGTCGGCGTTGCCGCTGACGATCAGTTTCCAGTCGCCCATGCGCACGGCGGCTCGAGTGGGCCCCTGAGTGGAGACGGAGAGAATCGCGTCATGCGGAGAGGGGGCGCCTTTCGTCAGCATCGGCCAGACGTCGAGTCCGTCGACCGGCAGTTTCTGTTCGAGGGAGCCGCCGGCCTGCTTGATCAGGGTCGGATACCAGTCGACCATGTGCATCGGTTGGCGGATGCGCTGTCCGGCCGGAATGCGGCCGGGCCAGGTGGCGAACGCCGCGGCCCGGGTGCCACCTTCGTAGATCGTGCCCTTGAAATCACGCAGCGGGGTATTGTCGCCGGGCGGCGGGCCGCCGTTGTCGCTCGAGAAGACGATGAGCGTATTCTCCAGACGGCCGGCCTGCTTGAGCGCCGCTTCGATCTGGCCGATGGCTTCGTCGACCGCGGCGAGCATGCCGGCGAGCTTCTGGCGATTGCCCTTCAGGTGAGCATAGGGCTTGAGGTAGCTGTCCGGGGCCTGGAAGGGACTGTGGACGCCGTTGAAAGGAACGTAAAGGAAGAGGGGCTTGGATTGATCGCCCGTCGTGATGACCTTGCAGGCTTCCCGGGCGATCAGGTGCGTCGTGTAGCCCTCTTCTTTGAGCGGCTCACCGTTACGGTACCAATCGAGTTTGTTCAGGCGGTCATGGGAGTAGTAGTCGAGCATTCCGAAGAAGTGGCCGTACTGATGATCGAAGCCGCGCGCGTTCGGCTGGTAGGCTTTTTCGAATTCGCCGAGGTGCCACTTACCCGTGAGCGCGGTGCGATAGCCGGCCGAGCGCAGGGCATCGGCCAGCGTGCGTTCGGCGAGCGGCAGGCCCCAGCCGGCCCCCGGCGAGACGATCGTGTAGACGCCGGTATGCGTCGGGTAACGTCCGGTCAGCAGGGTGGAGCGGGTCGGCGAGCAGACCGGCTGGACGTAGTGGTTCTCGATGATCGCGCCGCTCTGGGCGAGACGGTCGATATTCGGTGTCTTGATCTCTTTGCCGCCGTTGAACCCACAATCGGCGAAGCCCAGGTCATCGATCAGGAAGAAGACAATGTCGGGTTGCTTGGTTGCTTGGGCGCATAGGCTGAAGCAAAGCCAAGAAAAGAGCAGGGCGTAACGCATGGGGTGGCTTAACGCTTACCCCGGCGCTCCAAGTTGTCAAAAGGCTTAACGCCAGAGCGGTTCGGCCTGCGTCTTGCTCCACGCTTCCCATCGCGCAATCAAGGTCTTGGTCAGCTCTGGGTGACTCGCGGAAACTTCCCTCTTTTCGGAAGGGTCGGTTTCCAGGTCGTAGAGTTCCCAGCGGGGTCCGCCCTTGAAGAGCTTCCATTTTCCGGATCGCAAGGCGCCGCTCTTGCCGACTCGCCAATAAAGCGTCTCGTGGAGCGGTCCGACCTCAGGATTCGCCAGCAAGTTCCGCAGGTCCTTGCCGTCGGCATCGGCCGGAGTCCTGACGCCGGCGGCGGCGAGGGCCATGGCGGTGAGATCGGTGGCGACGACAGGCGTCTTGATGACTGTTCCCGGCTTCGTCACACCGGGCCAAGTCACCGCATACGGCACGCGGATGCCGCCTTCGAGCAGCTGGCCTTTTTCGCCACGGTGAGGATGGTTGCTGGACGTAAGCTCGCGCGTGGGACCGCCATTGTCGCTGAGGAAGACGATGACCGTATTCTCGGACTGGCCGTTGGCGTCGAGCTTGGCCAGGAGCTTGCCCACGGATTCATCGAGGTGCGTCAGCATCGCGGCGAAGATCCGCCGTTGCACGTCGGGGATGTCCTTGAAGCGGGCCATGTGGGCGTCGGTTCCCTGCATCGGGCTGTGGACGGCGTTGTAAGCGAGATAGAGGAAGAAAGGTTTCTCCTTCGAGCGGTCGAAGAAGTCCATCGCCTCGCGCGTGAACGCATCGGTGAGGTTGCTCGGTTCCTCGATGGCTTGGTTGCCGCGCATCATCGGGTTGTCTTTGTTATATTCCGGTTCGTCAGACTTCAGGTGGTCGCTCTGGATGAGTCGGCCATCCGGCGAGGTCCAGCGCCCCATGGCGCCATCGGGCAAGTTCTTGCGGCGCAGCCAGGTCGTATTGCCCTTGCCGATTGCGGGCTCGAAGTAGCGGCCTTCTTGGAGGAAGCCGAAGAAGTCAGCGAAGCCTCGCTGTTGCGGGTGGAAGGGGGCGGTGGCCCCCAGGTGCCATTTTCCGACAAGACCCGTGTGATACCCCGCGGTGCGTAGACGATCGGCGACGGTCGGTATGCCGACGGGTAGGCCGATGCCCGGCTCCAGGTTCTTGCTGCCGATCGGGTTGAACTCGAAGCCGAAACTCGTCTGGTACCGGCCGGTCAGCAGCGCGGCGCGGGACGCCGCGCAGAAGGGGGCCGTGACGTAGCCGTCCGTGAAGCGCGCGCCCTTGGCGATGAGCCGATCGATGTTCGGCGTCGGGATGCCCTTGCCGCCATAGCAACCCAGTTCGCCGTAGCCGAGGTCGTCGGCGACGATGAACAGGATGTTCGGCTTCTTCGTTTCTGCCGCCAGAAGCGGAAGTAACGAAGTGAGCAGCAGGCTGAGGAGGGTGAGCGGCTTCATCGGGATACGAGCCGACATTATCGTCGTAGGTCCGCGCTTTGCTACGCGTAATTCAGGCGCGTAGGTTCCGATTTTCGGCAATTGGCAGGGTGCGGATTCTTAGCGCTTCACCGGTAGCCACTGCACGGCGTCGACGATCACGTGGCCATCGGTGTCGGCGTTGCCGATCTCGACCCAACTGGCCTGGCCGGCGGCGAATTCGAAGGTGCCGACGACATGGAAGAGGCCGTCGGCGGCCGGCTTGAGCTTCTGGTTCACGCGTACCTTGGCTTTGCCGTTGGCGTGCTGGATCGTCACGGGGACGTTCGTGGCGCGGTTGCCGTTCATGCTGTAGGAGATCGCGACGCGGTAGAAGTCAGCGGCGGGGAGGGTGGGGACGAAGCGGGCCGTCATCGCGCCTTTCTCGGCGTTACCGTCATGGCGGTAGCCATCGCCGACATAGCGGGGGGTGACGTGGCTGGTGGCTTCAAAGCCCTTGAGTACGGCAGCGTTATCATCGACGACGACGCCCGGGAGCTTCGCCATGTCGACGCCATGGGCGCCGCCTGTCGCGGCGGCCGGAATGAAGTCGAGGACCTGGCCCGCGGCGAGGAGGCGTTCCTTGAGCGCGCCGGTGTCGACGGCCTGGACGGTGGTGCCGCGCTCAATGGCGAGGCCGGCGGCGGTGGCGGCGGACTGGCCCATGACCATGAAGACGGGCTCCATGCGGATCGAGCCGTAGGCGATATGGCTCGCGCTCAGGCAGACCGGCACGAGCAGGTTGGTGCATTCGGAGGCGCGCGGGCGGATGCTGCGGTAGCTGACGGGGTAAGGCTTGCTGCCGACCTGGATGTCGCCCTCATTGCGCACGAAGCCTTCCTTCGTGACGAAGCGCTGGATATGGTGGGAATCCATGTTGTAGGCGCCCATGCCCACGGAGTCGTCGATGACTTCGAGCCGGCGGCAGTTCTTCTCGGACATCACGTAGTCGGAGACCATGCGGCGGGCTTCGCGGACGTAGAGCTGACGGGGCCAGTTGCCGTTATCCTTGAACTCATCCTTCGCGAGGCCGAGTTTCTGGAAGGCCAGGCGCATCTTCTCGGGCACGCGCGGGTGATGGGCGTAGGTCCACATCAGGCCCTTCTGCCAGTCCTCGTGGGCCTGCCAGATCTTGGCGCGGGTGGCGTAGTCGGCGTCGGCGTAATCCCAGTTCTGGCCGATGAAGTCGGTGCTGATGGCGAAGTTATTGTTCGTGTCCGTCTTGCGGTTGGGCATCGGGGTCGGGGCCCAGGAGTTGCGGTCTTCGCCGGCCTCGACGTTGCGGAGCGCCAGCTCATACCAGCGCTCGTCGTAGTTCGCCGGCTTCTCCCAGTCGCGGCGGTTCTCCGGGACGTCCGTCGTGCACATGCGGAAGTTGTAGGCCTGGATCTTGCGGTCGCCGGAGCCTTCGGGGCCGGGGATTTCTTTTTCGATGCCCGGAAGCAGTCCGCTGGCGGGGTCGCCTTTCTTGACGTAAGGGTCGACCTCGACCTTGAACTGGTGGGACTTGGCATGTCCGACCTGCACGCCGTTGAGCGTCTCGCCGTAGGTGGCGTTGGCTTCGCGGCCGACGTGGTAGCTGACGCCCGCCTTGGCCATCAGGTCGCCTTCGTAGGTCGCGTCGATGAACATCTTGCCCGTGAACTCGCGTCCACTCTCCATGACGATCTTCACGATGCGCGTGCCGTCCTTGACCACGCCATTCTTCAGGTCGAGGCGTTCGCCATAGACCACGGTCACTTTGTCGCCGGCGGCCTTGAGCATCCGGTCGTAGAGCGCGGAGGCCACGTGCGGCTCGAAGGTCCACATCGTGCCTTCGTCGGCGGCGTTGCCGTGAGGGCGCTTGGCGAAGTAAGCTTCACGCGTCTGGTGGACCCACTTCTTCTCGTCCGCGTAATGCGTGCCGATGCCCGTGTAGAACTCCCGGGAGATCCCGCCGATGGCCTTCTTGTTGCCGATGTCGGTGGCACCGAGGCCGCCGGTGGTCAGGCCGCCGAGGAACTGCGTCGGCTCGATGAGCACGGCCGTGCGGCCTTCGCGGGCCGCTTGGATGGCCGCGGTGATGCCGCCGGACGTGCCGCCGTAGATGACGATGTCCTGGGCGGGGAGGGCGGCGGTGAGGCCGAGCAAGGCGAGCAGCAGGGAGCGCATGGAGGTTGGGCTGATGTCAGCCGAATCCCACGCTCCTGCAATCCCGTTCCTCAGGACCGTAAGCCGCGCAGGGTGCCCGTGCCCGTCGCGAACCGATCGGCTTCCACGCCTAGGTCTTGGAGCATGCTGCCGAAGAGGTTGGCGAGCGGGGTGTTGTTCGTCCGGTCGAAGGCGAGGTGTCCGCCGTGACGGAAGCCCCCGCCGGCCAGAATGATCGGCAGGTTCTGATTGCTATGCGAATTGGCGTTGCCGAGGCAGCTGCCGTAGAGGACTTGCGTGCGGTCGAGCAGGCTGCCGCCGGTCTCGCGGGTCTCGCCGAGGTCGGCGAGCAGTTCGCCGAAGACCTTGAGCTGCGCCTCCTCGATGCGGCGGAGCTCGGCGATCTTGTCGGGTTCGTTGCCGTGGTGGGTCAGTCCGTGGGTCTCATTCTTCACGCCCGGGACGTGCGGGACCACGGAGAAGGTGCTGAGGGTGAGGGTGACGACGCGGGTGCTGTCCGTCTGGAGCGCCAGGCGGACGAGATCGAACATCAGCCGCGAGCGCGCGACGACTTCGTTGGCGTCGGCGATGTCCTTCGGCATCGGGTAATCCACCTTCGGCTTGGCCCGGTGCTCCCAGGCGATGCTGCGCTGCAGGCGGACTTCGAGTTCGCGGACGCTCTGGAAGTATTGGTCCAGCCGGGCCCGGTCTTGGGGGTCGGAGCTCTTTTCCAGCCGCTTGGCCTTATCAAGGATGAGGTCGAGCACGCTGCCGCCGGCCTGGATGCGGCGCATGGTGGCGGCCTTTTCCTCGGGCGTGCCGGCGACGAAGAGTTTCCGGTAGAGCCGTTCGGCGCTGGTCTCCGCGGGCAGGATCACGCCGGAGCGGGAGACGGCGATGGAGTCGGCGTAATGTTCGCCCTTACGGACCGAGACGGCGAGCGAACCGAAGCGGGTGTCTTCGCCGATCTTCTCCGCGACAAACTGATCGAGCGACTGGGTGTTGCGGAAGGTGGGCTGGCCCGGGTGCGGCGCGGCCGTGAGGAAGCACTGGCCGGCATGGTGGTTACCGTCTACGCCCGGGTGCGAGAGGCCGGTAAATGTCGTGAAGCGCGAGCGGTGCGCAGCCAGCAGATCGAGGTAGGGGCTGGAGGTGGCGCCGTCCGCGGGGAAGAAGTACTGCGGCATCATCCCGAGCGGGACATGGATGGCGATCATCCGCTTGGGCGGGGTCTTTTCAGCGGCCTTGGCCAACGCCGGCAACGCCAAGCAGGCGCCGGCGGCGAGGAGGAAGTCACGTCGGTTCATCATAAGGGCTTATTCGAGGCGGAGGTCGCCGAATTCGGCATGACAGGCGCGTTCCGGCGCCCAGGAGAGATCACTGCCGCCGTGGAAGGTCTCGAAGAGGAGTTTGTCGGCTCGCAGGGTGGGCGCCTTCCGCCAGACCATCGTCTGTGCGGTGACTTCGGCCGTCGTCTGGCCGTAAGTGACTTTGAGTTCTAGCAGGCCGTCGGCGCGGTCGGGATGATTCAGGCGCACGCGCAGGCGGATATTGACGTCCTGATCGCGCGGGAGCTGGAAGGTCTTGGGCAGGGTGAAGTTGTCGCCGTAATCCTTGGTCTGGCCGGCATGATAGGCGTAGGCCTCCATGCGTCCGTCGGCTCGCCACATCGGCCGCACGGAGAAACCGTTGATGCCGTCGGCGCGCCGACCGCCGGTGGTCTTACCCGGACCGCCGCCGAGACCTGGGAGCTTGCCGCCTCGGCGCCAGTCGAAGTCAGGGGAGAAGCGGACTACGTAAGCCAGGATGACTTCGTCACGACCTTCAAAGGACTGATTCCAGGCCGCGCCGCCTTCGGACGGACCGATGCGGCCCGGGGCGTAATCGACCCGCCAGCGATTACCGCTGGGACGGGATACCGCGCTGAGGCGGCCTTCGCTGACGCCGTCTTCCCAAGGGCAGCCGGGCCAGTCGGCACGCCAGGCCTTCGCATCGTAAGGGCCTGGTGCGCCAGCCGGTGCACGGGGAATCTGGGCCCAAGCAGAAGCAGCGCAGAGGAGCAGGAGGCTGGCGAACGAAAGCTTCGGCATGGGGCTAGCGCTGAGGGGGGAGGAAGAGGCGGCTGCGCGCAAGCCCGTGGATGAGGGCGCGTAGGCGATAGCCTTCGCCGCGGGTTTCTTCGACGATGCGCCGGATCTCCGCGCGGTCGGCGTAGGAGACTTCCGCGCCGGTGGCGTAGCGGGTCAGGTGCGCGACGAAGGCGCGGGCGAGGCGGGCGTCGTCGGCGGCGAGGCGGGCGGCAAGCTCGCCAGGTCCGTTGAAGGAGCGTCCGTCGCGGAGTTCGCCGGAGGCGTCGACCTGCGGGCCAAGCTTATATTCGACGCGCCATGGGACTTGCCCTTTCTCCGCGGGGATGTCGCCCTGGCCATTCGAGCGATAACGGGAGCGGAGGCCGCCGATCGGGTCGAACGCTTCGAGCGCGAAGCCGGGCGGATCGATCTTGGCGTGGCAGGCCGCGCAGTTGGGATCGGAGCGATGCTTGGCGAGCTGCTCGCGGACCGTGGTGGTACCGCGGGTGTCCGGGTCGACCGCGGAGATGCCGGGCGGAGGAGGGGGCGCGGGATCGTCGAGGAGGCGGTCGGAGACCCAGACTCCGCGTTTGACGGGCGAGGTGGTCGTGCCATTGGCGGTGAGCTTATGGATGGCCGCCTGGCCGAGGAGTCCGCCGCGCAGGTGTCCCGGGGGCAGCGCGACTTTGCGACGTTCGACGCCGGTGACGCCGCTGATGCCGTAATGTTCGGCGAGACGTTGCGTGAGCATCGCGAAGTCCGGCTGCAGGAGCGACCGTGCCGGGAGGTCATGCTTGAGTAGCTCGGCGAATAAGGCCGCAGGTTCGCCGGCGACGCCTTCGCCGAGCAGGAAGCGGTATTCCGGATAGAGCAAAGGGTCAGGATTGGTTTCGTCGAGTCGGCTCAGGTCGAGCCACTGACGGGTGAAGTCGCTGACGAAGCGCTCGGCACGGGGGTCGGCCAGCAAGCGGTCGATCTGGGCGCGGAGGATTTCGGTACGGCGCAGGGAGCCGTCGCGGGCGGCGGCGAGCAGGGGGGCATCCGGCGGGCCGTTCCAGAACCAGTAGGAAAGTCGCGAGGCCAAGGTGAATTCGGCGGGGTTCGGGGCGGCATCGCCGGCGAGGAAGAGGAATTCCGGCGAGGTCAGTGCGGCCACGTAGACGCGTCGCATGGCGTCTTCGAAACAGTCCTTCGCTGCCAGGCGTCGGCGGAGGAGTTCTAGGTAAGGCTCGATCTCCGCTGCGGTTACGTCGCGACGGAAGGCGCGCGGCAGGAAGTCCGTGAGCAGGCGACGAGCGTCCTCGGTCGGGTCGGCCGACTGTACCGTCTCGAGCTTCGGTTCACGTTCCGCCGGCGTGAGGTCGAGATACATGCTCGGCAGATAGCCGCCTTGACTCCGGACCTTCTCGCGTCGCGGGGGCAGGGCTTCGCCTCCGGCCCATGGTTTGATCGGCAGCGCGCCGAAGAGCCGGCTGTGGCTGACGGGCGGCCAGACCGGGTGGAGCGGACCTTCGATCTCGAACCAGTCGAGCGCCACGCCCGGGCCGACATGCTTGGCGGCGCGGCCGGCGGCCTGGCCGATGCGTAGTCCGTTCCAAGGCACCGACACCGGGTCGAAGACGATGGTCTCGTGGGCGTCGAGCCAGGCCGTGATTTCGCCGACCTTGGATTCCATCGACGGCGCGGTGAAGGCGGCGAGCAGGCGGCCGCCTTCCTGTTGCTTTCCTTCCTCGTGGGCGCGGAGTACCGCGGCCTGCGGGGCAACGCAGGGATTCGGCCGGCCGTTGGCCCAGTGGAAGCCCCAGACGGAGAGTCGTAGGCGATACATGCCGGCGTAGATCGGGGCGACGTTCATCGCGGCTTCGTAGCCCGCGAGGTTCGGGTTGAGCAGGCCGACCGCGCTCTGGCTCTTGGCCACGGCCACGCTCTTCACCAAGGCTCCGCGCTCCTTGAGGTCAGGGCCTTCAAAGCCGACGTGGCCTTGCTTGTCCTCATGGCCGCCGCGGACGGGCAGGGCGGGGTCAGGTTGCTTGTCCTTCAGCAGGACGAACTGGCCGTGGGCGAGGTTGCCTCCGAACTTGAAGAGACCTGCCGGGTAGACGCGCTTCTGATAGACCCGCGGTGCGGTGCTCTGGGTGGCGATGGCGAGATCAAGCGCCTTCTCGACCGCTTCGGCGTAGGCGGCGAGATGTCCCGGGGAGAGGTCGAGTCCGCCGGCGATCTTGTCGTAGCCCGCCACCCGTCCGTCGGTGGGCAGCAGGCCTTGGATATCGAGGCGCGGCAGGGAGAGGAGGTCTTGTAGGGTGTTCTCGAATTCCCCGCGGGTCAGCCGGCGGAGCTGGATGCGGGTCGGCCGGGCTTCGGTGGAAAGCTTCGCCAGCGTGGCGTCGAGTTCCTTCAGGAAGATTGAAGCCTCGTCGGCCGTGGGCCGCTCCTTGCGTTTGGCGGGAGGCATCTCGCCGGCCGCCACCGCGTCATGGAGCTGCGTCCACTTCGCCGGGTTCGACTTCTCCGCGCCCAGCGTGGTCAGGTCCAGGCCGCCTTTTTTCGTCTCCTGGTCGTGGCATTCGAAGCAATGCTTCTCCAGGAACGCCCGTGGCTCCGCCGCCGTCGTGGCGACGGAGAGCATCAGCAGGGCAGCGAGGCGGACGGCGGGCATCTCAGCGTTTGGACGTAGCTTCCAGCAGGGGCTTCAGGCGGGCCGCGTAGGCCGCATAGCCCTCGGGGGAGAGGTGGATGTTGTCGGGCGTATAGAGCGCTTTCTTGATCGTGCCGTCCGGGTTGAGGAAATCCGCCGTTAGGTCGAGCACGCGGATCTTCGGGTCGGCGCCGAGGTTCAGTTTATCGATCTCGGCGTTGGTCAGCAGGATGTCTTGGTAGAAGCGGCTCTTGGGCGCGTGGCAGGGCAGGATCTTCGCGACGATGAGTTCGGCGTCGGGAAATTTCTCACGCAGGTTGCGGGCGCACGCTTCGACGCCCTTCGCCGCGGCGGCGACGCCGGTCTCGGGCGTGAAGAACATGTTATTGTTGCCGATCATCAGCACGATGGTCTTCGGCTGGAGTCCGGCGACGCCGCCATGGTCGAGGCGCCAGAGCACGTTCTGGGTCTTGTCGCCGCCGATGCCGATGTTCACCGCCTTGCGGTCGGGGAACTGCTTCGCCCAGGAAGCGCCCCATTGGATCGTGATGCTGTCGCCGACCAGCAGCACATCGACCGGACCTGGGTTGGCTTGGACGGTCTTCACGAGCCCCTCATGGATCTTCAGCCAGGAGTCTCCGCCGAAGAACCCAGCGGTGGGTACGACCGGCCAGAGCTGGGGGAGGTGTTGGTTGCTTTCGCGGCCGGGACGGCGGTCGAACTCGGCTTTGCCGGTGACGTACGCGCGTTCTTCGGCGGTCAACGGCCAACCGCTTGGCTGGGGGTCCGCCGGCTTACGCGCGTATTCGAGGGCGGGCAGGGTTGCGCTGAGCAGCAAGGCGGCGAGGATGGGGTATGGGGTCATGGTCTTCAGTTCTGATGTTGGATGAAAAGTAAGGTTATGCCTCCGATCATCAGGCAGGCGGCGATGATCAGACGTGGCCGGCGATATTGCCCCCGCTGCCGCTGTAACTCACGGATGAAGACGCATTGTCCTAAAGAGAAGGGCAGTGATCCAAGCAGTGTAGGTTCCTGTTCGAACAGCCAGATCTGAGAAATATTCGCGGTGATCGCGAAGGAAAGGGCGAGCAGCGAGTAGTACCAGATGGTCTGCTTGAGGAACGGAGCGACCGGATTTCCGGCGATCGGAAGGTTCATTTCTTCAAGGGAGGGGGTGGGCCCATTTCGGCGAGCAGGAGGCCGCGGAGGCGTTTCACCGTGGCGGCTTGTTCGGGGAGGGCGGCGAGGCTGTGGTATTCGAGAGGATCGCTGGCGTGGTCGTAGAGTTCCACCGAACCGTCGGTCCGTTCGGTCAGGCGATAGCGTAAGGTACGGATGGTTCGGCCGTTGCCGCCGCGGCAGAAGGCGGCGGTCTTACCCGGGGTCTTCGCGTCGCGCACCAAGGGTAGGAAGCTTCTGCCGTCTAGGCCCGGGGACGCGGGGAGTCCGGTGAAGTCGGTGAACGAGGGGAAGAGGTCGATGAGTTCGACGATGCCCTGCGCGCGGGCCGGAGAGCCGCCAGGCATCTTCACGATGAGCGGCACGCGAGTGACCTGCTCATCGAGGCTATGTTTGCACCACTGGCCGCGCCAGCCGAGGTGGTAGCCATGGTCGCTCGTGAAGACGATCAAGGTGTTGTCGAGATGGCCGTCGGCCTTCAGCCGGGTCAGGAGGTCGCCGATGATGCCGTCGAGCGTCGTGACCGACGCGTAGTAAGCATGCATACCTTCGCGCTGGCGGGCTTCGCTGAGTTCCATGCCCGGATCATGAAGCAGGGACCCCTTGGGTAACGGGGTCGCATCGGCTGGCGTCGGTTCGAGGACGAACTTCCGGGGGTCATGCGCCTCGCGGGCGGCGCGGGTCGCCTCCCAGGCCACGTGCGGTGCGTGGAAGCCGATGCAGGCGAGGAAGGGCTTCTTCGGGTCGCGTTCTTCTTTGAAGAACTTCAAAAGTCGTTCGGCGCGGGTCGCATCGGCGATGGCGTCCACGGATTCGTTCGAGCCATAGAAACCGATGCGCGGCCGCTTCTGGCCGAGGTCTTCGTCGAAGGTCTTGAGTTGGGCTGGCTTCGTCTTAGGCGGCATGTCCTCGCGCTTCACCCGGACGTCCCAGGCCTTGGGGTCGACAAAGCTGTCCTTGGGGTCGTCGTGGTCGAGTTTACCGATGGCGCAGGTCTGGTAGCCATGCTCGCGGAACCAGCGGCCCATCGTCATCGTGGCCGGATTCTTGATGAAATGGTTCGGGTTGGCGTGCCGGTTGTTCAAGCCGAGCATGAAGCAGGTGCGGCTGGGGGTGCAGACGACGCCTTGCGCGTAGGCGCGATCGAAGACGACGCCCTCTTGGGCGAGTCGGTCAATGTTCGGCGTGATCGCCGCCTTGTCGCCATAGCAGCCGAGTCGCGTGGCCAGATCGTCCGCGACGATGAAGAGGATGTTGGGCCTGCCGAGGGGTTCGGCGGCGGTGACCGTGAGCGTCAGGAGAAAGGCGAATAATCTCATCAGCGTGCGGCCAGTTCGGCTTTGCTGGGGCGGGTGCGGAGGGTCAGGCGGACGTCGTCGGCGAATTGGCTTCCCAGCTTGGGCGAGGTGCTGCCGGGCGAGCCGGCGCTGCCGACGCCGATCTGCACGACCAGGAAACCGGCGGTCGGCGGGACGACGCAACGGGTGGTCAGTGGGCGCCAAGCGCCGTCGGCGCCGCCGCGGCTGACGCGGAATTGGGCGCCGCTGCCGAGGGTCTGATCGGCGACCGGCGGCCAATGTCCGACGATGTCCGCCGGCGAGCCTTCGAAGACATAGACCTTGGAGATGAAGCGGATGGTTTCGGAGCCGGCCGGCCGGTCGTCGCGGAGGCTGACGGAGAGTTCGACGAAGGCTTCGCCGGAAGTGAGCAGCTGGTCGCGCACGGAGCGGAGGTCGACGATCTGGAAGACGTCGCAAGACTGGCGGGGGCTGTTCGGGATGGTCTGTTCACCGGCGGCTTCCAGGAAGCGCAGCGCCGTAGGATGTTCGCCTGCACGGACGACTTCGCTCGGGTCACCGCCCCAAGTGAAGGCACTGGCCGGGAATCCGGCCGCGATCTTTCCGGCGACGCCGTCAAAGCCGCCGTCCTGGATGTCCAAGGAGCGGCTCACGGTCCGATCCGCGCGCGAGGCAAGGGCCCAGCCGAAGGAGGCGACCGTCAGGGCGACGCCGAGCAGCATGGCGACGAACCCGAGGGTGCGGCTGCGCTGCGGAAAATCCAAGGTCTTGGCCGGGGCCGAGGCTTGGTCGAGATTGAGGCCGTCGAGCGCCGCATGGAGCTGGCCGTGAAAGGCGGCGGCCTCGCGGAAGCGGGCGCGGGCGTCGGGGTCGGCGCGGAGGTGTGCGCTGAGTTCGGTCGCTTCGGCGGGAGTCAGGCGGGACTCCGACCAGGCGTCGAAGAGGGCGTCAAGGCGTTCAGGCTTCATGAAAGTTCGGAAGTGCCGAGCGAGCGGTCGACGCAGGCGCGGAGAGTCTGGCGGGCGCGGGTGAGCGCGACGCGCACGGAGTTGGGCGTCCAGCCGACGGCGGCGGCGATGGCTTCCGGCATCTGGCCGAGGTGGTAGCGGCGACGGATGAGGTCGCCTGCCATCGGGGCGAGTTTGCCCAGGCATCCTTTGAGCGCTTGGGTGCGCGGTCCGAGCATTTCAGGAGCCGGTCCGTCTTCGCCGTAGAGCATCTCCATCACGTCGTCGTCGAGGCGCGCCGCCGCACGGGCGCGGGTGCGTTGGAACTGGAGGGCCTGATAGCGGGCGACCGTGCAGGCCCACGCGGGGAAGTTGGTGCCGAGCGCGTAAGTCTGCGCCTTGCGGCTCACCGTCAGGAAGGTTTCCTGCACGATGTCCTGGGCGTCACCGAGGTTCGGTTCGATCGTCAGGACGTAATACAGCACCACCTGCTGGTGCTGGACGAAGAGTCGCTGCACCTGCAGGGTGTGGTCGGAGGGGGTGGGGGAGTCTCCCATACGCAAGAGACCGCCAGGGGTGGCGGTCTCGTTAGCATCAGGAAAACCTGCCGGCGGGCAATCGCCGACGGAGGCCTATTTAGAGGCGGGCTTGGGGAGTTCGCGGGTGATGGCTTCGGCGACCTGCTTGGCCAGCACGGTCGAACCGGCGGCCATGAAGTGGACGTTGCGCTTACCCTGCAGCTGGTCCTGCCGGGGTTTCACGGCGGCCCAGAGGTCGTTCCAGGCCACGCCTTCCTCGGTCATCACCTTCTTGGCCACGGCGTTGTAGGGCAGTTCGGAGTCCTTCACGTATTTGGCCGCGTCCGATTCCGGGACCGGGGTCGTGCTGCCGAAGATGAGCTTGGCGCCGGTCTGCTTCAGGCGGGCGACGATGAGGCGGAGGTTCTTCTCGTATTGCTCGACGGACACGTTTGGGCGGCCGCCGTTGGTCGGCGAAGCGTATTCGCCTTTATCGTTCTTATCGCGGTCGTCCGGGAAGCGGTAGGACAGGTCGTGCAGGCCTTCGTTGAAGTGGATCACGTCCCATTTCTCGCCCGGCTTGATCCAACGTATCAGGCCGTATTCGCCCAAGGCGGTGCGGGTAGAGCCACCATTGGCGGGGATGCGGTGGACGTTGGCGACGCCGGCGAGATTCTTGCGGACATCGAGCGTGTAGGCGACCGAGACCGAATCGCCGATGATGAGCGCGCGCGGCAGCTTGGGATCGTCGACGATCGGGGCGAATTCCTTGGCCACCGGTGGCGCGCTCTTCGTGGCCGGCGTATCCGCGGCGAAGCCGAGGACGGCCATGCAGCTCAAGTAGAGAAGCTGGCGCATGGAGATCGTCCTCAGCGGGCCTGGTAACCCTGCCAGAGCCATTCGAGGGCGGAGGGCAGGAGCTGGGCGCGGGCGTTGCCGATGCCGTGGCCGGAATCCTGGCAGAAGTAATACTGGTAGGGGTAGCCCTTGTCCTTGAGGACCTTGGCCATGCGGTGGTTGGCTTCGACCCAGTCGTGCATGCCGTCGCGCATGACGTTGGGGTTGTAGTTGTCGCGATCGCCGACGGCCATGTAGAGGCGGATGGGCTTACGCTCGCTCTGCGGGATGAGGGTGTCGTGGAAATCCCAGGCGCCGCCCGGGGTCTTAGGGTCGAAGGGCCACTGCTGGTTGACGAAGGTGCCGGAGAGGGTGAGCACGCGACGGAACCATTCTGGGTGATACCAGGCCATGATCAGCGCGGCGGAACCGCCGGAGCTCGTGCCCATCGTGGCGCGGCCTTCGGGGTCGGAGGTGAACTTCACGCCGTAATTCTTCTCCACGAGCGGGAGTACCTCGTGCTGGATATATTCGGCGTAGAGGCCGGACATGTTATCGTATTCCCGGCCGCGTTCGTGGCCCTGGGCATCGCCACCGCCGTTGGCGATCTGCACCATGATGAGGGCGGGGATGCGCTTCTGGGCGATGAGGTTATCGAGGATGCGTGCCGTGTTGAGGTCCGGCTTGCCGAGGCCGGGGCCGTCGTGCGTGACGAGGAGCGGGGCGGCGGTACCAGGGACGTATTGAGCCGGGACGTAGACGGTGATGGTGCGCTTGTAGTCGATGGTGTGCGTCTTGACGATGAGGGTCTTGGGGTTGTTCGGATCGGGGATGCCGAACTCATCGCGGGCGATGCCGGGGTTGAAGCGCTGCGTGGTCTTGGAATCGATCTGGAACTGCTGAATCTTGCCCTGCGGCACGCCTTCGACGGCCTTGGTCTCTGGGGCGGCAACGTAGGTTGGGCCGACGAGGTAGTTGCCATCGACGAGTGAAGTCTTGTCGCCGAGCTTCACGAAGGCCGGCGCACCCGGGGCATCGAACGCACGGGTAGGCGGTTGCGGGCGGGCTTGTTTCTTAGGCGCCTGAGGGGCGGCCTTGGGCTTGTCAGCCGCGGTGAGCGCGGCCAGCGGAGCTAGCAGCAGGAGGGCGAGGAGGGGGCGCATGGTTTTAAAATAGGGGTAGGGGTAGGGG
>Ga0209599_10000240_pt1 | contig 38915 bp, 31 predicted proteins | sample Shrwel_input2_FT_FD_187534 | JGI IMG/M metagenome (GOLD analysis project Ga0209599, IMG submission 187534) | Subsurface microbial communities from deep shales in Ohio, USA - Utica-3 well 1 S input2 FT (SPAdes) (version 2) ...
AGTGATATTTATCCCGTTTTTCGTGAATTATTTGCGAGGAAACCTGCATGACCGAACATGACAACACAGCCAATTTTATTTCGACAGGTTCAGAATGGTCGTTTCCCTTAATTGCCGAATACGATGCTGCTATTAAAGACATTGCCCATAACGAATTTGGCCTAGACACTTATCCCAACCAAATCGAAGTAATTTCCGCCGAACAAATGATGGATGCTTATGCCTCGGTAGGAATGCCTATTGGCTATCATCATTGGTCGTTTGGCAAACATTTTGTCAGTACCGAAAATGCGTATCAACGCGGCCAAATGGGTTTAGCTTACGAAATCGTCATTAACTCAAATCCGTGTATTGCTTACCTCATGGAAGAAAACACCATGACCATGCAAGCCTTAGTGATTGCTCATGCGTGTTATGGTCATAATTCATTTTTTAAGGGTAACTACTTATTCAAAACATGGACCGACGCCAGTAGCATTATTGATTATTTGGTATTTGCCCGAAACTATATTCGTAAATGTGAAGAGCGTTATGGTGTCCCCGAAGTGGAGGCATTATTAGATTCGTGTCATGCGTTAATGAATTATGGTGTTGACCGTTACAAACGTCCCTATCCCATTTCTGCCGAAGAAGAGCGCTTACGCCAAGAAGACCGTGAAGCCGCCTTACAAGCACAAATTAACGAATTATGGCGCACGATTCCCATCAGTCAAAAGCCCGACCGCAACCAAGATAACGCACGGTTTCCCTCTGAGCCGCAAGAAAACATTTTGTATTTTTTTGAAAAAAATGCACCTTTGTTAGAACCGTGGCAACGGGAGATTTTGCGGATTGTGCGTAAAATCGCTCAATACTTTTATCCACAACGTCAAACACAAGTGATGAACGAAGGCTGGGCAACCTTTTGGCATTATACCTTGCTTAATCGCTTGTATGATAAACGGTTGGTCACCGATGGTTTTATGTTGGAGTTTTTACAATCACATACTGCGGTCGTGTATCAACCCACTTTTGACAAACCCTATTATCGTGGCATTAACCCCTATGCTTTGGGTTTTGCCATGTTTCAAGATATTAAACGGATTTGCCAAAATCCGACCGAAGAAGATAAACACTGGTTTCCTGATATGGCAGGCAGTGATTGGTTGGCAACGGTTAAATTTGCCATGCAAAACTTTAAAGACGAAAGTTTTGTACAACAATTTTTAAGCCCCAAAATTATGCGTGAATTTAGGATGTTTAGCGTCTTGGATGACCAAAAGAAAGATGCCTTACACATTGGCGCAATCCATGATGACAGTGGTTTTAGACAACTCCGTCAATCGTTATCCAACCAATACAACTTGAGTATGAATGAACCCAATATTCAAGTTTGGGCAGTTAATTTGCGTGGCGACCGCTCCATTATTTTACGTCATGTCCGCGAAAAAGGCCGTCCTTTGGCTGATAGCAGTTCGGCAGTGCTTAAGCATTTACATTATTTGTGGAAATTTGATGTACATTTGGAATGTTGGGAAGACAACAAACGCATCTCAACTATTTCTTGTACCAAAGAAGGTGTTAAAACCTATACTCATTAGGCTTCGATAATACTTTGGACTGACGCGGTTATAGCATTAACTTTACTAGGGGTGACCATCATAGTCGCCCTTTTTTGCTTTGATATTTAATAAAACAGTTAGGACTTACGCATTTCACCGAAATTAGCGCGTTTTGTGAACTAAAAATCGTTAAAAACAATTATTTAGTGAGCAAATAAGCGATAACCGCGTAAGTCCTCATAGTATGATAGGCTGTGGCTTTAGCCCAGCAAATAGTTTAAAAGCCTTTACCATCAATAAGATAGAAAATACCCAGCCCTAATTTCATGTGCATTACCAAGTCAATGGTAGCGTGTGGTTGACGAAGGAAACCCACGATTTTTCAATTTAACCAATATGATGGGTTTCGTTCCTCAACCCATCCTACGCTTGCTTTCATATAGTCAGGGAGATTTTTTGCTGTAGTCTGGTGCAGAGTTGGGCGCGACTTTAATAAAATCATTACCAAATTGGCTAGTCGGCTCACTCAACAGCCATCCACTTTCTTTAAGCTCCTTAATCATCTCTTCTTTAAGCTTCTTTTTTAACTCCTCAAGAGGAATACCTTCCGTTCCTTCGGGAGCAATGAGGCTTTCTCGAAACGCTTTCACTGCTTCTTCAACTTCCTCAATCGTGAGATCTTCTTCATCTTCAAGAATCACCTCAAAGTCCATGTCAGGAATTTCAGGCTGATTATAAATGGGCTGTTGAATAATAAAAGTGACCCCATTATGAATCTCTGTTGTACCATCAGTAGGCTCTTTATTATCCTCAGGCGCGGCCATACCATAAATCCCATCATTTGTAAAAAATTACGTTAAACAAATCTAGCAACAATCATATTGAGTTAATTGTGGGGTTCGTGCCTCAACCATTACCAAATTGGCTAGTCGGCTCAAATTCTAGTCCCTTAAGATTAAGATAATAATTAAAGGTATCCTCAAATATTTTTCTTGCTTGCTCTATCTCTTCTTCAGTTGGATTCCCATCTGGCATACTATCTATATACTTCTTTACAGTCTTCTGCATATCCTCAACAGTAATATCAGTATCATCTACCATAAGAGGGGCATCAATTTCCACTTCAGGAATTTCATTCTGTACAATTTCTTCAATCGGCTGCTGAATAATAAATGTCACGCCATCATGTATTTCAGTTATGCCACCAGTAGGTTTTTTATTTATCTCAGGTGCGGCCATACCATAAATCCCATAAGTGTGATGGGTTTCGTTCCTCAACCCATCCTTGCTATCCAGTTATAGTCCGTCACTAAGGCATATTGTTGACCTGCTATCATGACTATCACTACTCCATTTGCATGTTGAATATTTTGCTTAGGTTTTTAGTATAAGCCCACGCCTGCCATTGACAACCACCTCAAGGATTGCGTAAGTTGCCACACAAAATCAACAAATAATTATTTTACTGAGCAAACGCCTCATGGTTAATAAGTCCAAGCCAGCCCCTTCGGTGATTTCTCCCGATAAAGAACACAGCACCCTCAAAATGCCCCATCAGCATTGGTGGCAACATTTGGCACATGACTTTCCCGAACATAAAGCTCATTTTAGCCTCAAATTACGCGAGCGTTTAAAACTCACCGCTTCCACTGCCACAGACTTAGGCTTGCGTGCAGGTATTATTGCCGCCACCAGTGCCTTGTCTTTTCCAATGAGCATTCGCCCTGACATTATTATGCGTGACCGTAAAGAGCGCAAATTTTATTGTGATTTAGCCGATGCAGGTGATGCTAGCCAATTTTTTATCAAACCCGATGACCATATTCGGGTCAGAGTACGCAAATCCAGCCGTTTGGCACATCAACCCAAAGATGGTCAATCTTTTTTATTAAGTTTTAAAAGCCCTTTTCAAGCCGTTAACCCCAAACTGCGTGAAGACTACGCCAAACACGATAACAACCATGTTGCATGGGCGCAATATTGGCGACATGATGACAAACCACGCGCCACGATTTGTCTCATTCATGGTTTTGTCATTGATAGCTACTGGGTAAATAGCAAGTTTTTTGCTTTAGAATGGTTTTATAACCAAGGTTATGACGTATTGTTATACACTTTACCCTTTCACGGCTATCGACAAGGGTTATTATCGCCTTTTTCGGGACATGGCTATTTTTCGCATGGCCCGTTACACATGAACGAAGTTCATGCTCACGCAGTACATGACTTTAGAGTATTTTTGAATTGGCTGTTTAATCATGGAGTCCCCAAAGCAGGAGTGACGGGTATTTCGATGGGTGGTTATGCTTCGGCATTGTTAGCGTGTGCCGATGAGCGTTTAGCTTTTTCGATTCCTATTGTTCCTCCCGCCAGCTTGGTTGACATGGTATTTGAATGGCCTGTTTTGGGACACTTAATTCGTGGTTCGTTAAAAGCGGTTGGGATTCCGATTCAAGAAGCACGGCACACACTCGCGGTAAACTCGCCTTTAACATGGCAACCTTTACTGCCTAAAGAACATTTGATGATTGTATCGGGTGTTGATGACCGTATTACCTTTGCCAAACACAGCAAACTGTTGTGGGAGCATTGGCAACGACCACGCATTCATTGGTTTGCAGGTGGGCATATTTTACATTGGGGTAAAAGTGATTATTTAAAAGCCATGCGCCGCTTTTGGGATGAAATAGATTTTAAACCTTAATAGGACTTACGCGGTTATCGCTTATTTGTTTACATTTACCCCCCTGCCTTCGGCATCCCCCCTTATTAAGGGGGGACTGAGGGGGGTGAAAACGCGCTAATTTCGGTGAAATGCGTAAGTCCTACTTAATCTGGCTCATGCACTTTTTGCGTATCGCTAGTATTACCCGTATAATGATTGGGGCGTTTATTTATGTTTCCATTTAGGACTTACGCTGTTATCACTTATTGGTTCACTAAATCACCCCCCGTTTGCCAAAGGGGGAATTCCCCTCTTTTTTAAAGAGGGGTTAGGGGAGATTTAAAAACGTGCTTGTTTCGACTTCGCTCAACACAAGCTTTCGGTGAAATGTGTAAGTCATGTATTATCAAAACGCTGTGTTTGGCTATACCAATATAATAATAATTGCCAAGTCCTAAAGGATGCACCGATGAAAACCGTTGCCAACTTATTTGCTCAAACCTATGCCCGTTTGGGAGCAGACCAGCAACAAGACCGACATTTTATTAGCTTGGAGCGACTTGCGCCCGAAGAAGATAATTATTGTAGCTTTGTTAAGCGTGTTGAAGGCTTGGCGCAAAATGAATACTGGGTAGCACGAGAAAAAAATATTCTCATGTTGCTTAAACGTATTCCTGCGGTGGTACGATTACGCAAAGAAGAAAAAAACGGCGACTCTTATCAAACAATAAAAACTAAAGATGCTGGCATTTCTTTGGCACACTGGCTACGCACTAAACCGCGTCTGGTTGGTACAGATGAAACTGTGACTCATCCTTTTAGCCACGCTTTATCTTTTTTACAATTGACACGCGGTATTTTGGTCGCGCTCAAAGAGATTCATCATGCTGGCGTAATTCACGGTCAATTACGTCCTGATAATATCTGTATTCCATATCATCCTTATCCTTATGACTTTGATAGTCCACTCACACTCGATTATGAAAATATTTGCCTAATCGACTTTATGTTTGCGATTAGCAACACGCTCAGGTTATCACGTTATTTACCGATACAGGTTAGTAGTACGCCCTCAACTCAGTCGGCATTAATGCAGCACGCACTATTATCTGACCAACAAAATCGTCAGGCTGATGTCATTCAACGTATTGATTACAGTGTGGATTTTTATGCTTTAGGTTTTATTTTAAAACAACTTTTTCAACAAAATTTAATGTATCCTCAAGGCTTAGAAGCTGAGTTGTCGATGGGGATTCATCATCTTATTAATGAGTTGCTCCAGTACAATCAAGGCATTCCCGAAAAAATAAAAATTCGCTACTTACATTTACATCCACATACCGACTATCTAAAACAAGTGGAACAACTGATTAGTCGTTGTCAGCCTTTAACCAGTGCGCCAGCGATTAGTTTTTTATTTGACCCTGCACAATTTTTAGAAGAAGATTCGGTTTTTAATATCGGCGAAGTTATTTTAAACTCTGACGGCATTGTGCCAGCTCAATCTAGCGGTCAAGCCGCTGTTTTAGAGACTACACCTAACAACTTAGCAACCCCAACCGAGATAAAAACAATGAAGGACAATCAGCCCTCTCTGTCGCTCAAGGACAAAGCCTCTGCTAACGATGGTATTGAGGTCAGTAAAATTTTGGTGATTGCACTCATCGTCACCTTACAAATTTTGTACGTCATTTATACTGATGGCAAAAGCATGGGTTTAGATGTTTTGGCCTCTATGGGTTTAGTGGCTGCGATTGGTTTAGGTGTTGTATTTGCCATGCAGATATTTGTTCCACCCAAGCCTTTACCCAAATCTCGTCCTTCTATTTTTGATGAAGATGATGCCAAAAGTGCTGTAGCAAGTACATCAACCGACAAACCAACTGATGAGTTAGAGCAAATTGCCGCCAGCGTTGCGCCAAGCACACCGTCTGCCAGTGTCGAACCACAAGATACTACACCCAAAACTTCTACGCCAGAAATTGCTACTTTAGAAACGGCTAAGACAGACACCGTGGCCGAACACAACGATACACAAACGCCTCCGCCTGTTGTTTTGTTAAAAACCCCAACGCCAGCAGCTAAAGTCAAAGAAAACGAACCCATGGAAGTCAACAAGTGGTTGGTGATTGCTGTTATTTTGGCTTTACAAATTGGTTATGTGTTATTAACAACCGACCTCAGTGGTAATACCGCCACACCCACAACAGCAGCAGAACAATCGCCTGCGCCTGTTGAAACCCTTGTTGAAGAGCCTGCTATTATCGAACCTGCTCCTAGCGAAGATATATTAGCAACCCCCTCTGTTGAGGATGGCTCCGCCGCTAATATCGAACTCCTGAGCGAAGCAAGCAGTGTCTCGACACCGCAAGTGACCAACCGTAAAACAGCTAAAGACACTACAGCGGATAGCTTGTTATTATCAGGTAGCCCTGTTAACGAACCTAAAGTCAAAAAAGAAAAGCCCGTTGCTGTTGCTAAAGAAACTAAGGTGCAAGGCCATACCGCAATTCCTTTAACCAAAGAACAAGCCGACTTAACCAACAAAGAGCCAGAAGCGATTGCAAATAACACGCCTGAACCTGTTAGCACAGCCACAACGACTAATGATAATAACAGCGTTAATGCTAACGACACCAAAACTGAAACCCCTAAAGCGACCTCTACACCAAAGTCACTGACACGCGGTTTAGCCGAAGCACAAAATGCAATGGGCTGGCATTATTATCATGGTGATGGGGTGAAGCAAAATTATGAAGAATCGTTTAAATGGTTTTTAAAAGCGGCTAATTTAGGCGAGCCTAGCGCACAATTTAATATCGGAATGATGTATTCTTCAGGTACAGGAGTTAAACAAGACCTCGTAGAAGCATCAAAATGGTATAGAAAGTCTGCTGAGCAGGGTAAAGCCAGCGCGCAACTTAACTTAGGAATGATGTACATTAGTGGCCGTGGCATTCGTCAAAACATCGAAGAAGGCACTAAATGGCTGACTAAAGCCGCCGAACAAGGCGACACCACTGCCAAAGCCAATTTGGCATGGTTGAGTCAGCAAGGTTATATTAAAGCCGATAGTGCGGAAGCTAAAGCTGAGTAAATACCACCCTAGTCCACCATAAGAAATAGGTATCTACACTATTATGTAGATACCTATGACCATATCACTCCCACACTGCTCTTAACTCTTTAGTTGCTAACACCATATTTTCCAGTGAGCTTTGCACTTCAGGCCAGCCACGAGTTTTTAAACCACAATCAGGATTTACCCACAAACGGTGTTTGTCCACTCCTTGCGCTGCTTTACTCAATAAATGTTTGATAGCGGCAACGGTAGGTACTTGTGGCGAATGAATATCATAAACACCAGGCCCAATAGCATTAGGATAGGCAAAATCTTCAAAAGCTTTTAACAACTCCATCGCTGAACGTGCGGTTTCAATGGTAATCACATCAGCATCCATTGCGGCAATATGCTCAATACAGTCATTAAATTCGGAATAACACATGTGCGTGTGAATTTGCACATCATCTGCGACACCACTGGCACTGACTCTAAAGGCTTGTACTGCCCAACGCCAATATTCAGCTTGTTGACGTTTGCGTAAGGGTAGCCCCTCTCTAAAGGCAGGCTCATCTATTTGAACAATATGAATACCCGCTTGCGCCAAATCGACCACTTCATCACGGATAGCCAAAGCAATTTGTAAAGCAATGTGTTCACGGCTAATATCGTGACGTGCAAATGACCACCCTAAAATAGTCACAGGTCCGGTCAGCATCCCTTTAACCCATTGTTGACTTTGGGCTTGTGCATATGTTGCCCATTTCACGGTCATCGCTTGTGGACGATGCACATCACCCACAATAATCGGTGGTTTGACACAGCGACTGCCATAACTTTGCACCCAACCATTTAAAGTAAAAACAAAGCCTTGTAATTGTTCACCAAAATACTCGACCATATCATTACGCTCCGCTTCACCATGCACCAAGACATCCAAACCAATATCTTCTTGAATTTTAATCGCTTGGCGAATTTCGGCTTGCATCTCTTGTTCGTAGGTTTGCTGATTGATTTGACCTTTTTTAAACTCAGCACGCGCACGGCGAATTTGTTGAGTTTGTGGAAAAGAACCAATGGTGGTCGTTGGCAATAGTGGTAAGTTTAAAAGCTGTTGTTGTGTTTTGGCACGCTGCTCAAAGGGATTTTGACGTTGAGCATCTGCCGCTGTTAATGCACTGACTCGCGCTTGCACACTTGCATTACGCCATACACTAGATTGATTAAGGGTATGATAGGCTTGCGTTGCTTGGCTAATAGCGTTCTGTACGCGCATATTTTGTGGCTCTATCATGGCTTGCTTGAGTAATACGACTTCGTTTAATTTTTGAGTAGCAAAAGCAAAACAAGCACCAACTTCATCAGGTAATTGATTTTCGGCCGTTAAATCGACAGGCACATGCAGCAACGAACAACTTGACGCTACCCACAAACGCTCGCCTAACTTAGCATGAGCTTGTTGCAATAACGCTGCTTGCTTGGCCAAATCACTACGCCAGATATTTCGCCCATCAACCACCCCCAAAGATAAAACTTTATATTCAGGTAAACGGTCAAGTACCTGTTGCCATTCATGGCCACCACGCACCACGTCAATATGCAACCCAGCAACGGGTAAATGACAAGCCAAACTCAAATTATCTTCTAATCCTGCAAAATAGGTGGTCAATAATAAATTTAAGTCACGACGTTGCAAACGGTGATAGGCACGTTCAAAAGCGGCTTGCCATGTTGGGGATAAATCTAAAGCCAAAATTGGCTCATCAACCTGCACCCATGTCACGCCTAACGCCATTAACTCATTAAAAATTTGAGCATAAATAGGTAACAGCCCTTCCAATAAACTTAATTTATCAAAATCGCCACCATAACATTTGCCTTGCCATAAATAAGTTAATGGGCCAATCAACACCACTTTGATGGGATAGCCAAGAGCTTGAGCCTCTTTCACTTCGGCAAATAAACGTCTATCACTGAGGCTAAATATTTGATGTGGTGTTAGCTCTGGCACTAAATAATGATAATTAGTATCAAACCATTTAGTCATTTCACAGGCTGGCGCATCTTCACCCGTTGGCGCACGACCGCGCGCCAATCTAAAACTTAAATCTAAATTATCAGGGCTTTGTATTGTGCCAAAACGTGCTGGCACTACTCCAAAACGTAAGCTGTGATTTAGTACATGGTCATAAAAAGCAAAATCGCCTACGGTGACAAAATCTAGACCTGCATCGACTTGTGCTTGCCAATGACGTTGACGTAATTCTCGCCCTGTTTGTTCTAAAGCCTCTTGGCTAATCAAACCTGACCAATAGGCTTCTAAAGATTTTTTTAGTTCACGATTTAGGCCAATACGCGGAAATCCCAAAATATGTGCTTTCATCATCTATATCATCATCAATTTAAGATATGCTAGTGTGAATCACGCGCAAAATTGAGGCAAACTCATTTATTTAATGTTAAAGTTGAATAAATTTCACTAAGAGTATGGCTTATGCTAGATATTCGCCAGTTAAAAACCCTTGCCGCGATAAAAGAGACAGGCTCATTAGCCGAAGCTGCCGAGCGTTTACACCTCACACAATCGGCGTTATCACATCAATTAAAAGATTTAGAAAATTTGTTAGATTTGCCATTGCTGATTCGCAAAACCCGCCCTCCACGTTTTACCAAAGCAGGAGAGCGTCTATTGGCATTGGCTGAGGAAGTATTACCTTTATTACGTGAAACGGAACGTGATTTGGCCAAATTACGCGGCGGCCAAGCAGGACGACTGATATTAGCCATTGAGTGTCATAGTTGTTTTGAATGGTTAATACCAACACTCAATCAATATCGAGACAATTGGCCCGATGTCGACATTGATTTTCACAGTGGTTTTCAGGGAGATGCCCAAGACCGTTTACTGTCGCGGGAATTGGATTTAGTCGTCACCTCAAATCCTAATCATCATCCGAGTTTAACTTTTATCCCCTTATTTCGTTACGAGTCGGTATTAGTAGTAGGTAAACAACATCCATTAGCATCTAAAAGTTATGTTGTACCGCAAGATTTAGCCCACGAAACCTTGATTTCCTATCCTGTTGACAGTGAACGCTTAGATATTTTTCAACATTTTTTAAATCCTGCACAAATACAACCTGCCCGCATACGCACCAGTGAATTAACGTTGATGATGGTGCAATTAGTGGCAAGTGGTCGTGGTGTATGCGCCCTACCCAATTGGGTGGCTAGCGAATATTTGACCCGTGATTGGGTTAAATCGGTATCTTTAGGTGATAAAGGGGTGTGGTGTACCTTGTATGCAGCGATGAGGCAAGAAGACAGCTCTTTAGCTTTTATTGAAGACTTTGTGCAAAGTGCCAAACAAAATTGTTTAGCAAGTTTGACTGGTGTGAAGTAAATGGTATGCTTTTAGAGCTTCGACTCCGCGCAGCCATCACGAATTTGTTCACTGAGCGAAGTCGAAAGGTATCAATGTAAATGCCCCATACGCTGATTTAACCAATCAATAATATCGCTCATCACTTGTGGTGTTTCTTTTTCATGTAATAAATCATGCAGCGCATCATAACTTTTTGAAGTTTTGTCTAGGCTACTTGCTTGCTGATAAAGCTGATCCGCGCCTGTTACCAAGGTATCTTGACGACCTTGTAAGACCAAAAACGGCGTATTAATTTTATGAAAACGATGGGTAATATGCAGACTCGCCATTAACAACTCTTTACCTGTCCCTGCGGTCATTTGGCCATGAAAAACCAAAGGGTCATTATCATAGGCTTGTTGTTCACTCAATAATGAAGACATACTATTGGGCGGGATAGGTGCAACAGGAATACGCGGCAAAACACCACCAATAATCCATGCCAAAATGATGTGAGCCTTAGATATTTTTTTACCTACCGCTAAAGCACCGCTATTAAATACCACGCCGTCAATATCGTTATGACCACCTGATAGGTAATGTGCAGCAACACAACCGCCAATACCATAACCATGAATAAAAAATGGCACACTGCGTAACTCAGAATGCACCGTTTCAATAAAAGTGGTTAAGTCGGCAACCCAATGCTCAAAATCGCTGATATAGGCACGCCGACCTTGCGTTTTCCCATGTCCCATAAAATCAAAACCATAACAGGCATAACCCTGCTCAGTTAATTTTTCGGCTAACTGTGCATCACGCCCCGAATGCCCCGCCCATGTATGGACAAAAACTACCACTGCCTTGGGATACGCATCTGGCCACCAACGTTGGGCATAAAATTTTTTTCCACGGCTTATAAATTCAAAAGGCTTATGGCGCATCACGATCGCTCCCTAAATTTACTTATTATATTCCGATAGTTAGCATGATAATTTGCTTTGTACGTCATTTTTTGTTGGCGCAAATGGTAGCACATCCAGACTAGAATATGACTAGCTTTAAGGTTAATCTTAATCTGGATTTACACAGAGCAAATCCAGAGTTGATTCTGCCACTATCAAGAGGATATTTATGGACATTGTCATTGTCGGTGCAGGTATTGGTGGCTTAACAACAGCCCTATGTTTGTTGGCCAAAGGATTTAAAGTCCGTGTTTATGAGCGGAGTCATGTTTTAGAGGAGGCAGGCGCAGGTATTCAAATTGGCTCTAATGGCTGCAAAGTTTTACAGGCTTTAGGTTTATTAACCGAAGTAGAAAAATTTGCTTTTAAACCCCAAGCTGCCGAAATGCGTATGGGAGAGACAGGCCGCGTTATTTTTTCCTTACCTTTAGGACAAGCTGCCGAACAGCGTTATCATGCCCCCTATCTTAATATCCATCGCGCCGACTTACAGCAGGTTTTGCTCACAGCACTGCAACAACAAGCCCCGAATGCCATACATCTTGGTTACGAAGTCAAAGACCTATCGCAAGACAGCGAGCAAGTAACACTCAATTTTATTAACGGCGAACAATGCCAAGCCGATTTGGTGATTGGTGCGGATGGTGTTCGCTCTACGATACGCAAACTGTTATTTAATATCGAAGATGGTCATTTTACAGGCATGGCCGCATGGCGTATGACCGTACCTAGCTCACGTTTAGCGAAACATCTTGTACCGCCCAAAGCGACAATTTGGGTCGGCGCGCACAAGCATGTGGTGACTTATTATGTACGTGGTGGTGAGCTGGTTAATTTGGTAGGTGTGGTTGAACAAAGTGATTGGCCTTACGATAACTGGACTTGCCAAGGTAGCAAACAAGATATTATTGCTAACTATAGTGACTGGCATCCGATTATTAAACAAATCATGGCAGCGGGTGACGAGACCGAATACTACCAATGGGCATTACGCGAACTACCCGAATTGGCGCAATGGTCTTCAGGGCGTGTGGTGTTATTGGGAGACGCTTGTCACGCCATGTTGCCATTTATGGCACAAGGCGCAGTAATGGCAATGGAAGATGCTTGGGTTTTGGCCAGTCAACTACAACAAAACTCTGACCATTTACAACACGCCTTACAACGCTACGAACACCTACGCAAGCCGCGTACTAGCAAAGTCCAAGCCATCGCACGGCGTAATGGCCAACTGTATCATCAATCTCAAGCAGGACAAATGCTGTTTTATTCGCCATTATGGTTAGCTTCGCGCCTGTCACCCAACTTTTTTGCGAGTCAATTGGATTGGTTATTTGCCGAAGATGTGACAGCTTAGACTCGCGGATTCACATATTTTCTCTACCACTAAAGACTTCGACTGCGCTCAGTCAACGAAAAAGCTCCCTGAGCTTGGTCAGCCCTGAGCCTGTCGAAGCGCAGTTTCTAACCCCAATTTTTGACAATTGGTTTAGTCAGTGACGATAAAGACACTTTTTGCTGTCCTTGCTCATCAAAATTTTCGGGGGCAAGCCATTCTTTAAATGCCGCTTCTAAGGCTGGCCATTCTTCATCAATCGCCGCATACCATGCGGTATCACGATTACGCCCTTTGGACACAGTAGCTTGTCTAAATACACCCTCATAAGACAAACCAAAGCGTTGTGCCGCTTGGCGCGAAGGTGCATTTAAGGCGTTACATTTCCACTCATAACGCCGATAACCTAATTCAAAAGCACGTTTCATCATCAAATACATGGCTTCGGTAGCCATTGGGGTTTGACGCAACAAAGGCGAAAAATTCAAATGTCCTACTTCAATAGAGCCATTTTTAGGGTCAATACGCACATAAGCGGCTATTCCTACTGCTTTTGCGCTGGCTTTATCAATAATCGCATAAAACTGTGGGTCAGTAGTTAATACTGACACCCTAAGCCAACTACGATACAAGGCAAAACTGGCAAAGGGCCCATAGGGTAAATACGTCCACATTCGCCCTTCTATATCCAAACTATTAGCTTCAAACAAATCACCCGCATCTCTATCGGGTACTAACGGTTTAACATCACACAAACGACCATGCATGACTTCGTAAGGAGGAAATTTTGGTGCAGCCCAGCGTGGCACTAAAGCCCCTACAGGCTGACCTAATATATTGATTTGATTAGGCATATTATTCTCTTTTTTATTATGTACAATAAAAAAGGCGAGTCTAGCTCGCCTCTTAGGACTTACGCATTTATTGCAACACAATGCGTAAGCCTTATTTTCCTTGCGTACGATATTTATCGTGTCTCTTAAATCCAAGCGCGTTTTAAGATAGCCAAAGCGTCTTGTACATCTGCTTCTTTAGGATTAAAGATAATCGCACCATCGTTGACTGTCAATTCAGCAACTTGCTGTAATTGGTCTTCGCGTACTTTGCCTGTTTCGGTCAAGGTACGGGGCAATTTGCAACGTGCATATAATTCATCACGCATCGCTCGAATATGCTGAATGGCTTTTGCGGCACGTTGTGCTTTAGGTGTAGCAGCATAAATTTCATCACCTGCTAAATACAACAACAACTCACCAATACGCTCGCCATTGATTTCTTGGTTATATTCCAAAACATAAGGTAGGAATAAACTCATACATAAACCATGAGGAATATGGCACACCGCACCCAAAGAGTGACCTAAAGCATGAACCAAGCCGACCATTGAGTTGGAAAAAGCCACACCTGCCATTGTTGAGCCTTGCGCCAATTCTAAACGACCATCAGGGTCTTTAGGATTGTCCATCACTTTCATGATATTTTGGCTGATTTTGCGAATTGCGGCTGTCGCATAAGCATCACTCATCGGATTAGCACCCATACAAGTATAGGCTTCTACGGCGTGAGTTAATGCGTCCATACCCGTCATCGCGGTAATATGCGGAGGCAAGGTGAGGGTCATGCGTGAATCTAAAATGGCCGCATTAGGCATTAAAAAATAAGAGGTAAACGGCAATTTAACGCCTTTATCGGTATCGGCAACCACCGCGACCATCGTCACTTCTGAGCCTGTACCTGATGTGGTAGGCACGACAAAAAATGGCTTTAATGGCTTAGGTAAATTGTGTGCGCCCGAATACTTTAATAAATCATCACCGCCTTCGGAGACTAAGATATTCACACCTTTACTGGTGTCAATCACCGAACCGCCACCAATGGCAATAATGGCATCACAATTATTTTCACGATACATAGCCGCCGCTTTACGCACCGTTTGTAAGCTACTATCAGGTGGCACATCATCAAAAATTGCAACGACTTGACTTTCTGCCCCTTCAAAGGCAGAAGCAACGTGTTCTAATAACCCTGCACCACGCACGCCTTTATCGGTAATAATCATCGGACGTTTGGCTTGTAGGGTCGATAATTCAAAAGGAATATGCTCTAAGGCTTTATGACCAGCAACCACTTTAACAGGACAAAAAAATTCATAATAAGACTTGGCCATGATTAGCTCCGATTTAAGAAGTTTTTAGCAACTAAGGCGTAAATACGCGCTGCTTTGTTGATTTTTTCATTTAGGCTGAGATTTTCTGGATAACGCTTAACGGCCATTTGTGCGACTAATTTAGGCAAAATCAAGGCTTCCATTCTATCTAAACAACGTACCATACGAATCGCGTGTGATACTTCACCATCCGCCACCATACGGTCATTAGCAAAAGCACGCGCCGTACCTTCCTGAAAGGATAATACTAAAAATGCGTGGCTAAGATGTTTAAATTTGACACTTAAATCGGGTTTGCCTGTAAAGTCAGAAACCAGCTCTAAATGGCCACCTGCAATGACTTTAGCGGTAAAACGTGAGCCATGCGGCAACACAATCATTTGAAAGTGAAAACCAACGGGCAAACCCGCGATTTCTTTTTTGACTTCTTCATCAACAAAACTGGTGGAAACCAAACCTCGCCCCACCACTTCCATCATAATCGCTACATAAGCACGCTGTAGCTCGGTTAGTATTTTTTGTTTATTCACAATTATCCTCTCTGTAAGGTGGAAAAGATTTATTTTAAGATTCTTAAAAGAGTCTGACAGCACAGGACTTACGCATTGCGCCGCAATTAGCGCGTTTTGTAAACTAAAAATCGTTGAAAACGGTTTTTAGCGAGCAAATAAGCGATAACCGCGTAAGTCTTAATTAGCACTGGCTAATCGCTGGAGCAAGATATTAACATAGGCAAATGCTGACATGACGCGCCAACCACCGATTAAGGATATATTTTATGTTTAGCTTTGATGCCATCGCTACCCTTGCTTTAGCGACACTGGTTTTACTGCTTGGCCAATTGGTCAAAAATCGTATTGTATTTTTAAGCCGTTATAATTTACCTGCACCTGTCATTGGTGGTTTGCTAGCCGCGATTGTATTAGCAATTGCCAAACAACAAGGCTGGCAAATTAGCTTTGATAGCAGTTTACGTACCCCGATGATGTTGGCTTTTTTTACAACTTTGGGTTTTGCGGCCAGTTTGCAATTACTCAAAATCGGTGGCCGTTTTGTATTCATTTTTTTGGCTATTAGCAGTTTAGCAGCGATTTTGCAAAATGTGGTGGGTGCAAGTGCGGCAGTAATGATGGGTTTACCCGCGTTATTTGGTGTGTTGTGCGGCTCGGTGACATTGACGGGTGGCCCCGCAACAGGTTTGGCTTTTGCCCCACAATTTGAACAAGCAGGGGTGGTTGGTGCCGAAGCGATTGCCGTTGCAGCAGCGATGTGCGGCATTATTATGGGTGGCATTATGGGAGGGCCAATTGGGACATTATTGATTCGTCGCCTACAACAACAAGGATTGCCTTTAACCGCCACCGATGACCATAGCAGACATTTACCCCTAGACAATATTCAAACCGACAACGAAACCCGTTTACTCAAAAGTATTGGTATTATTTTGGTGGCGATGTGGTTGGGTAGTTTTGTCAGTGCAGGTTTTAAAGCCTTAGAACTCACCTTGCCTGCTTATATTGGTGCAATGTTAGTTGCTGCCTTAATTCGTAATATTGATGACAAAGTACAGTATTTAGCTTTATCACACACCACACTGGAAAATCTGGGTGGCGTTGCCCTTTCTTATTTTTTGGTGTTATCGCTGATGGGCTTAGATTTATCGCAATTAGTGAATGTCGCTGTACCGATTATTGTTTTGGTTTTATTGCAAGTTGTGTTGATTGGTCTATTGAGTATGACGCTGATTTTTAAATACATGGGCAAAGACTACCAAGCGGCGGTCACGGCCACAGGATTTTATGGTTTTATGATGGGAACAACCGCTAATGCAATGGCCAATATGGATGCTTTTGTCCAACGTTATAGCCCTGCCCCTCGTGCTTATTTGGTTGTGCCGATTGTAGGCGCGTTTTTTATTGATTTTGTAAATACACTGTTAGTGCAGTTGTGTCTGGTGGTGTTGAGATGAAACAGTCCTAATCTTCTAACCATAATCGTGTAAATGGCTTGCCTGCTTTGGTTCGATAAACATCAAAATCTGTACGGTCAACGGTAAAAATATGTGAGGACTTTAAACGACTAGCTAAAAACACTAAGGCAACATCAGCAATATCCGCGCCTTTGCCTCTTGATACGTTTGGATATTTTTTCATGTAAGCCGCCATATCTTTTAAATCTTCGGCACGACTGGAATGCAAATTCAAACCATAATCAGCCAACCAACCTAACAAAGACTGACGACCTTGATTATTTAAAAAATGTCCAGCCTCTGTGACACACTCCCATAAGGTATGAAAATTGGCATGACCATACTTTTTTAACATCATCACTGCAGTGTCGTGGTGCTGGCTATCTTTGGCGATTAAAGCAACAAGAAAACCAGTATCAAGTAGAATATCCATGTTTTTCCTTGAGTGCTTTTTTAACAGCACGCTTTGTCTCAGACATATTTTCCTCAGACAAATCTAATCGTCCTGCTCCTAAATACTTTTCATTGGCTCGTTGACGACGATAAGCAGTAATCGCTTCTTGTATGGCCTTTGATGGTTTCATGCGCGTGTCTTTGCATAAAGCAGCTAATGCCTCCAATGCACTTTCATCTAACTCTAAATGTGTAGTAGCCATTATCTGACTCCGTGTTGTCGATGATTCGCTATCATAGCGTTTTTTCGTTTACTATTTAACCATTGAAGGCGCACAAATGCGCCTTCTCAACAAAGAGCTTAATGCAAACGTTTCTTATGAAACACCAAGTTACCATGATCAACATCCGCCACAATGGTATCGCCCGCAATAAACTCCGCCGACAATATTTTATGTGCCAACGGATTTTCTAAGCCTGTTTGAATGGCACGTTTTAACGGACGTGCGCCATACACAGGGTCATAACCTGCCACTACCATTTGCTCCATTGCGGCTTCACTGAGTTCAATTTTTAAATCACGCTCCGCTAAACGACTGCGTAAACGTTCTAATTGAATTTCGGCAATACCGCGAATTTGCCCTTCGGCCAAAGGATGAAAGACCACCATTTCGTCAATACGGTTAATAAACTCAGGACGGAAATGTTTGCCCACCACTTCCAATACCGCTAATTTTATGTGGTCATATTGTTTGTCTTCACTTAAATGACGAATCACATCCGAGCCTAAGTTAGAGGTCATAATAATCACCGTGTTTTTAAAATCCACAGTACGACCTTGACCATCGGTTAAGCGACCATCTTCTAATACTTGCAACAAGATATTAAACACATCGGGATGCGCTTTCTCCACTTCATCTAACAACACCAAAGAATAAGGTTTACGGCGTACTGCTTCCGTTAAATACCCCCCTTCTTCATAGCCGACATAACCCGGTGGCGCACCAATCAAACGCGAAACACTGTGTTTTTCCATAAACTCCGACATATCAATACGAATAATGGCATCATCACTATCAAACAAGAAGTTAGCCAACGCTTTGCACAGTTCGGTTTTACCAACACCTGTTGGTCCTAAAAACAAAAACGAACCACTCGGACGATTCGGGTCAGATAAACCCGAACGCGCACGGCGTACCGCATTTGACACTGCTTCTACCGCTTCATGTTGACCGACGACACGCTGATGCAACGCCTCTTCCATGCGTAACAGTTTTTCGCGGTCGCCTTCCATCATTTTAGAAACGGGAATACCTGTCGCTTTAGACACCACTTCAGCAATTTCTACTTCAGTCACTTTGTTACGCAATAATTTATGTGGCGCGTGTTCGGTATCATCGGCCTGATTGAGTTGTTTTTCTAAATCAGGAATCACGCCATATTTTAGGCGTGCCATTTCATTGGTATCGCCTTTGCGTTGCGCTTGTTCAAAGGCAAATTTAGCTTTTTCCAACTCCTCTTTGACATTTTGTGAGCCTTTAACGCTGGCTTTTTCTGCCTGCCAAATTTCGTTTAAGTCGGCATATTCGCGCTCTAATTTGCTAATTTGGCCTTCGACTAGCTCCATTTGTGCTTTCGAGGCTTTGTCATCTTCTTGCTTGAGGGCTTCGCGCTCCATTTTTAACTGGATTAAACGACGGTCAAGTTTATCCATAACTTCGGGTTTGGAGTCCATTTCCATACGAATACGCGAGGCCGCTTCATCAATTAAATCAATGGCTTTGTCTGGCAGCTTACGGTCGGTGATATAGCGATGCGACATTTTAGCGGCGGCAATAATCGCAGGGTCGGTAATATCAACCCCATGATGCAACTCATAACGCTCTTTCAGGCCGCGCAAAATAGCAATGGTATCAACGACACTCGGTTCATCAACCATCACTTTTTGGAAACGACGTTCTAAAGCGGCATCTTTTTCGACATATTGACGATATTCGTCTAAGGTCGTTGCGCCTACACAATGCAACTCTCCACGCGCCAAAGCAGGCTTGAGCATATTGCCTGCGTCCATTGCGCCTTCGCCTTTGCCTGCACCCACCATCGTATGCAATTCATCAATAAACAAAATGACATTGCCTTCTTGTTTGGATAAATCGCTTAACACGGCTTTTAAACGCTCTTCAAACTCACCACGAAATTTTGCCCCTGCAATCAGCGACCCCATATCTAAGGACAAAACACGCTTATTCTTTAAGCCTTCGGGTACTTCACCATTGATAATCCGTTGTGCTAACCCTTCAACAATGGCGGTTTTACCCACACCCGGCTCACCAATTAACACAGGATTATTTTTGGTACGCCGCGCCAAGACTTGAATGGTACGGCGAATCTCGTCATCACGACCAATCACAGGGTCTAGTTTGCCTTTGGCGGCACGTTCAGTTAAATCAATGGTGTATTTGCTTAACGCCTGACGATTTTCTTCGGCATTGCTGTCAGTCACGGGTGTATCTCCTCGTAATTGTTGAATCGCTTGATGAAGCTGTTGTTTGTTAGCCCCTGCTTGTTGCAGAGCTTTGCTAGTGTCATCCCCACCCTCTAACATGGCTAACAACACCAACTCGCTGGCAATAAATTGGTCTTGGCGTTGCTGCGCCAATTTGTCGGTTAAATTAAGTACCCGTTGTAAGGCTTGGCCAATTTGCACTTCGCCTGTTGCATTTTTTAGGGTCGCAACACGATTTAACTGCTCATGTAACTTTTGTTCTAGGCTGGGTAAATTAACACCCGTTTGCTGCAATAAAGGACGTACCGAGCCGCCTTGCTGTTGCAACAAAGCCAATAATAAATGCACAGGCTCGATGGTGGTGTGGTCTTTACCCACCGCCAAAGATTGGGCTTCGCTTAGTGCTTGTTGTAGTTTTGCGGTAAAACGGTCAAAACGCATGATGTTTCCTCATTCACACATAAAAAGTAAGGTTATGTTTTAGTAATGAGGCATGACCAAAGGATTTCAAGATACAAATTTTTGTTTTTAGTAAGATGATGTTGCTGGCTTGAAAATAGACAAGGATTGCCCATTTAGGAGGATGAAAATGAAGGATTCAGACACAATAAAATGTGTCATCTTTTCTAAAAAAGCAAAGAGTCACTTTTTGATAACGGCAATGCCATCGTTTGTAGATGGCATTACTTAAAAAACGCCTTATTCGCAAGCCAACTCCAAAGCGGTCAAGTTACCATAAGCCGTTAATTGGTCACCATCATCAAAAAAGTAAATATTGTTTTCGGTTTTAATAAAATTCGTCGCAATTTCTACCTCAGTTTCCCATTCTGTTATTATTTCGCCTGTTTGATTATCTAATAGATAAATGCTATGACCATCAGCAACATACATTTCCTCATTAGAATTAATTGTAAATTTACACCTACGCGATCGAGTGAATGCAAATTTCCATCGCTCTGTACCTGTTTTATAATCTAAGGCAGAAAGGGCATGTTCTTTGGTGTTAATATGATAAAGGAACTTACCATTTGTTACTAAAGGTGGCCTTAACCCCATTAACTCTATATTCCACAATAATGTCTCAACCAGTGTGAGACCTTGCTCCATTTTCTGAATATCTAAAGCATAAAGCTGTGCTGGTTTGTTATATATTTCATACACGATATATAAAACATCGTCAGTAATAATCCAAGAGCCAATACTTCCTGAATACTTTTTTAATGAAAAATGCCATTTACTTACGCCTGTTTTGATATCTATTGCATAAATAGTATCGCCCTTAAAACTAGCAATAAAAATTAAATCTCCCACAATAATTGGAGTTAACAAAGCATAATCATCAGGTTTAAAGCGCCATTTTTCAGCACCTGTTTTGCAATCTAAAGCAAAAACATACTTATGGCCACAGCTAACATAAACCACACCATCAGCAACAAGTGGGCAAGCAGTATATGGTTTGCTGTATGTAAATTTAGTGTGACTAACCATGTCTTTTGATTTGAACTTCCATTTTTCAAGACCTGTTTTGGCATCTAATGCGTAAAATACATTCTTTTTATAACTCAGAAAATAAACCATGCCATCATGAATTACAGGCTTTATATAAACGCCACCTGCTGCTTTAAATTGCCATTGGTCTTTGCCTGTTTGGGCATCTAATGCGTAAATACTATAGTCATTAACAACATTAGTACTTACACAATACAGCAGGCCATCACTTAACACAGGCAAAGATTTATAGTTTTGAATTGTAACTTTCCATTTAGTAGCATACCAGTACTGTGCTTTTTTCAATCGCTGACATTCAATTTCCTGTTGTAAATCAGTATTAGCCAAATCAAAATAAGAACAACTACCTTCAGAACTAAACATATAAACCATTGTATTTATTGCAAACATATGTTGTCTTTTGCTTCCTATAAATGACCACTCTTCCACACCTGTTTGCACATTGATTACATGAACATGTTCACTATTCGTATAATTACCGATATAAATGAGATTGTCGACAAAGACTGGTCGCTCATATACTTTGCAGGGATAGCACCATTTTTGTGCTCCTGTAGATTCATCTAAAGCATAAATACCATTTCGATTAACACAAAAAACAGTTCCATCTAGCACAACAGGTGAATGCTTAAGAAGTCCCACTTGAGCACACCATTTTTGCTCTCCTGTATGAATATCTATAGCATAAACATTATCGCCTCTACCTAAATACAGAACGCTATTTATTAGCATTGGCATAAGGCCAAAATAAGAATATTTTTGTTCGCCTGTTATTGCATCAAAAATATATATACAAAGGTTACTAATACCCAGACAAACTAAACCATTTGCTATTGTTGCCTGTGTTTCAATCTTCCTTTCAGTCTTAAATCGCCATTTTTCTATGCCTGTTTGGGCATCTACCGCATAAAAATAATAGTCGGTACTGCCAAAATAAACGACACCCTCACACACAACAGGCGTTGCCTTAATACGTCCATCCGTTTTAAATCGCCATAATACTTGCCCTGTTTTAGCATCTAATGCATAAAGATAGGAGTCATGACTGCCCGAATAGATAATCCCATCTACGACTGTTGGTGTAGCCAAACTCCAACCTGCATTGAGTACTTGCCAGATTTCCTCGCCTGTATGCACATTTACCGCACACAAAGTATGATGCTCTATCGATTCACGAGATACATCAACGGACGACCCAAAATATGCAATTTCATTGATAATGACAGGGTACGAAATATCGCTTTCTTTGTTATTAAACTGCCACGTTGATACGGGTAGTTTTTCAATCGGAATGGTAATACTCATGTTTATATCCTTATATTTATGTGTGTTTATTATCAAAGGAGTGGCTATTCTACAATAGTCATTCCTGCCGCTTTTGCTGCCCGTGTACCGCCCGTTAAAATAATAACTTCACGTTGGTCATCAAGACTTTCAATAAGATTAGCAGCTTTACCCGCTTTAGTACCACCACCACACAGTACATAAATCGGCTCTGCGACATTCAGTGTCGCTAACAACTCGGCATTAATGGTTTCTAAAGATTGATTTTGTGCATATTGAAGATGCGCCTCTGCATAGGCTTTGGCATCGCGCACGTCCCAAATAATATCGCTCTTAGCTGGAGCATATTGGGTGATAGGAAGTTCTTTAATCACTTATACATCACTCTCGTGAGGGTCAATGCTGCACAGTGTAGAGTGAGTATTATCAAAATTCAAACGACAAAAAACAACGCACAGGATAGCTGTGCGTTGTTGTTATCACATTAAGCTGTTATCTATCTTCATAACGCTGATGTTTGAAAAACACACCGCTATCACCAAAAGCGGAGACAATCATTGGGGAAGTTAATTCTAACTCACCAATTTTCTTGGCACTGCTACGGCGTTGTTGGGCATAACTGGTATTTACCGAAGGTAAAATTGAGGTTTTAATCTCCATTGTGGTGGCATAGACATCATACAATTTTGAGCCTGCCCCCAAGGTTGCCAAGTCATAACGGAAGTCATGAGCCGCCGTAGAAAACTTAGTTTTCACTTCGGAACGTGGCACAAAATAAATTTGTGTAGGAGCTTTAGGTGTTAATACTGCCGCGCCTTTTTGTGTGACTTCAGCCATATCATTCATCATCAACAAAGTCGGTTTGGTACTGACTGCCGAGAATAAAGCCGTTGTTCCCAAGGTTTCATTAACTTCTGGCGATACATAGTTTGACAGCTCATTAGCAAAGAAATTGTGGTTTTGACCTTGACCCGACAAAGTATATAACGCCGAGACGTTTTCGGATGGTTTACCATCAACCAAAACTTTCCATGCCAAACCTGGTGCAAAGCCTCGGTCTGAGGGTAAACCCGTCACCGACAAACGTAACAAGCCATGCTCTGCACCTTGGAATAAGCCTGTATAACCATTATTAGCGACTGGTACAAACTTGACTTTAGCCATTGCGCCATAAGGATGAATCGGTTTTTTGTAGCCTGCTGGTGCAACATCGGTTCGACTTTGTACTTTTTTCCACAAAATTGAACTAATTAAACCGCCAATATCGACTTTGGTTAAATTAGGCATAGTGGTTTTGTATTGAGTGCGCTTAGCACCGTTGACCCATAAATGGTCAGCTTTGGCCGCAGCAGACCATTTTTCGTAGTCAGCAGGCATATTTAAGCCCCACGGTTTAAACGCATTATCCATACCCACTAAACTAGCGGCTAATTGCGGATGATGACGTTTAATTACATCAACCATCGTTGTGTTTTCTACCCACGCATAACCTTCAGGCGTATAAACGGCTGGCGTGTAATCTTTGGTATAAAAACGGTCGGTCATTAAACGGCGTGAAGCATTTAAAATAAAAATTTGGAAGGCAGTTTCACCAAAGGCAAAACCATCAGGACGAGTAGTTTCGGCCATCATCCCCACTAAGGTATCAATCTTTTCAATATCGTTGCTATAAACACGCTTTAAATTAGCAACCGTTGCCGCATCATTGGTCAAATCTTCAAATTTAGTAATCGGATTTAAACCAATTTGACGACGAAATTGATTATAACGAGGCACACCACGTTCACGGTCACGCAAAATATCAATCGTTGCAAGGTCAATATTTCCTACTAATGGAATGGACAAATTACGCAAAAAATTGGGATAGTTATTTAAAGTTAACGAACCAGGATTGGTAATACCAAACGAGTACCATAAACGGTCAGGTGTTTCACTGTTGAGCATCGACTCGGCACTACGGTCACGGGTATTTTCAATAGCAACCGACTTAGTGACCACGTTAGAGCCAATATCATAAATATCAACTTTGTCACGCATCAACGGGTGCATACGATATACCGAGACAAACTCTTCGGTTAAGGTATAAGGCACACCATAATTATTGGGGTTTGCTGAACCGACCAAACCTGCAATCGCATGGTCAAGTGTGCCACTACCGACTGTACCTGCAAGGTCAGAATTTGCGCCAAGGAAGGTTTTGAGGAAGGAGTCGGTTTTGGCTAAATCGGCATACCATTGACGGGTTTCGGCTTGATATTTGTCACGGCCTTCGGCAGTCCCTAACAATCCCCACCAGTTAGCGTACATCGCCCGTTCAGTGACAGGATTAGCAATCACAGCAGGAGTCCATTCTACAGTGTGAATTTTGGCCATCAATGCGGAGTTAATTAAACGTGCTTTGTCATACAACCATTGGTCAGTGGCACTGGGGTATTTTTGTTTTAAAGTAGTAGCAATCGCATTATGTTCTTTAGTAAAAATTTGATGAAGCATACTAATGCCCACCCACCAATTCTCATTAAAACCTGTAATCGGTTTGCCGCTTAATAATTCGGTAGGTAAACGACCATCAGCATTGATTTTTAACTTACCATCAACAAAGGAACGCACTTTGTCATTTTGGGCTTTGCTGCTGCCATATAACTGTGAACCGTCCCACCAATGGGTATTGTGGTTACGATAGGTATTGACTTTGCCTGCATCGGCGGCGGTACGGCTAGGGTCGGCTTGGGTACGGCGCACATCCAAATAACCGCTACCCAGTGTATCGCCTGCGGGTAATGGGACTTTAATTGGGTTAGTGGCTTGATTTTCGCCATGGTCAACCCAGTCATGCACCATAAACTGAATCCATGACGCGGCAATAAAGTTTAAGCTAGGGGCAGGTTTAAACTCACCACGCGCCAATAAGGTATTACTCACATCACGCGGATTGGGGCTTAATAAGGTATTCGCTTCGGTTTCGCCGCCTGTATAAGTTGGATTGACGTTACGACCAAAACGCACATACACCGAACCTTCGGCAGGGTTGCTTAAAATATTACATGTACCATCTTCGGTACGGGCGGTTTTACTACGCTCATCACAAACAATGTTTTTGTTGAGTTTGGGATAGTCTTCCAAATCGAACATATTGTTTTTGAGCAGTTCGCTACGCTCCCCTGCTAATGTCAATAAGCCTGCTGCAATGCCTAATGTACCGAGCTTAGTCCAAGCTGGCCATGTAACCCAAATTGCCATGTGTGTGTCCTCATATTTGGGACTTACGCGGTTATCGCTTTTTTGCTCACGCCCTCACCCTCCGCTACGCTCCTCCCTCTCCCTGAGGGAGAGGGTTGGGGTGAGGGTGCAAAACGCGCGTGTTTGGTGAAATGCGTAAGTCCTGATTGTTGTTTTAACAGCCCGATACAGTGTTGTGCCATAAACCTAAACTTGTATCGATGGCGCGCAGTCTAACAAGCAAAAAATCAAAACAAACTACTCTTTGGGAGGGGCTTGAGGGAGGGGTAAATTAAAATTTTATTAACCAAACATGTACAGTTTTAGCAGCATTTAATGACTATTTAAGCACTTCCCCCCTCCTAAAGTAGGGGGGAAAAAATAAACTTTAGGTTATACTTAGCCACACAACAACAATAAACCTAAACCTAGGCGACTGCATCATGCAGTGCTAAATATGACCCGCTTGATACAACCATCATACAACACCGTATCTAATACTCATATTTGGTTAAACCTCGGTACAAAATATGGTGCAAGTCCATGAATTCTTTAAAATTGGCTCATGCTCATAATCGTTTGCAGCGTAACGATTTATTACATCTTTTGAATCGTAGTCAGGCGTTTGCCCTAACGCTAATTTTAGCTCCTGCTGGCTCAGGAAAATCAACCTTATTACAACAATGGCGACTACAAAACGCGCAATTACCAATGGCACACGTTGGGCTTACTCGCCGCGACCAAGACCCGATTGTTTTTTTGCGCCATTTACATCAAGCCTTACAAAAACACGTCAACATTTTACCCGTACTCTCGTTTAACGCCCTCGATGCCACCCCTGAACAAGCCGAAATTTTGGCACAATCGTTAGTAGAGGCTTTTGAGAGCTTAGAGAATGATTTTTTCTTAATTTTGGATGATTTTCACTGTGCCAGTGCCAGTATTATTCAACAACTATTTGCCAACTTATTAGCCAATCTACCGCCACACATTCACGTCATTATTGCCAGTCGTAGCCACCCCGATTTTTCTTTAAGTCGGCTTAAATTAGATGATTTGCTATTGGTGATTGATAGCCACGATTTGCGTTTACCTGCCACTCAATTCAATGAGTTTTGCCAATTATTACAACAACCACAACTTAATGACGGTGAAAGTGAAGAACTATTACGTCTCACTGAAGGCTGGATGGCAGGCATTAAATTGGCCTTACTAGCGCGTGCCAAAACAGGACACCTGTTGCCTAAACAGTTTCAAGGTACACAACCCGAAATTGTTGACTATTTTGTCGATGTGGTTTTGGCCGAATTACCCGAAGCCTTACGGGATTTTTTATTAGCCAGTTCGATTTTGGATAAGTTTGACCCCAAAGTGACACAACATTTATTGCCGCATTTGGACTGCCAACAACTGATTCAACGCTTGATTCAAAAAGGTTTATTTATTTCGGCACTGGATGAGCAAGCCCAAAGCTATCGTTATCATCCCCTGTTTCAAAAATGTTTAAGAGTGCGTTTATTACAAGAACCCGCTAATTATGTCCAACACTTACATCATTGTGCGGCGGATTATTTTTTGGCGACCCATGAGCCAGAAGCAGCGTTGTCTCATGCTCAGTTGTTACACGAGCCTCAGCGTTTTTATCATATTTTAGAACAATGCTGTACGCAGTGGCTTAAGGAAGGTAATTTGCATTTGATGTTATCTTGGCTTAATAAAATCCAAAACCACGAGCGTTTGGCACATCCCGAATTGGCGTTATTACATTTGAGTGCCTTAATTTTTTCGCGGCATTTTAACGAGGCTCATTATCAGCTACAGCATTTAAAAAATCACTATGCAGGGCATGTTTCAGAAGTCATCGCCGCCACTTTAGCTTTTTTAGAAAATGTGTTTAATTTATTTCATCAAGACAGTTATCAAGCTGAACAAGCCATTTTGCAAGCCAAAAACAATATCCATTATGATGATATTCGTGATGCTGACTTCACCTTTTTAGCACGGCATTATATGTTACAAGGTGATTGTGAAACGGCGATTCGTTATGCGACACGCGGTAAAGTATTATTAGCCAAATTAAACCATGATTATCTGAGCAGTTTTACCGATGTGATTTTAATTTTGTCCGAGCGTGAATTGGGGCATATTTTTATTGCCCGCCAAATGACTCAAGACTTTTTTAATCAATATGCACAACAACCACAAACCCCCTGTTGGGTGAATGCTGCCACTTGTATGGCGGTGAGTTTATACGAGCAAAATCGGCACAGTGAAGCCAATGCTTTGTGTGAGCAATTGATGGTCACGATGGATTCGGCGTGTGTGACCGAATTGGTGTTTCATGTCTATGTCACTTTAGCCCGTTTACAAGCGACAACGGCGAGTCATCGCGCCACACAACTGTTGCTACAATTACGGCGTATTTTACGGCACGGTCAATATCAACGGTTACTTAATCAACTCTTAGCCGAAGAGTTAAGCCATGCCTTGCGTTATCCACAAAAAGACACCGTTAAAAACATTGCCACCGACTACGGTTTAATTGAACAAATTCAACAAGGGACATGGCAACAAGCACCGAGCCACTACCAAGAAGCATGGGTCTATGGTGGTATTGCTGCTGCTTTGTATTTGCGCTCACGCAAACAATACGATAAAGCCTTGACCATTTTATCGACTATTGCGGATAGTCTGATTGGTAGCCAGATGCGTACCCGTTTTATTGTGGTACGCGCCAATCAAATTGTGATTTTGAGTTTGCAACAACAACACCAAGCAGCACAACAACTGTTAGTCGAGTTGTTTGCTCATGTTGGTTTGCAATGTGGCATTCGCACTATTTTTGACGAAGCCCCTGACTTTGCCAAAATTGTCCGCGAGACACATGAGCAAGGTTTAATTACCTTGCCTGACATTTATCTCAATCTGTATCAAGATGTCTTGTATCCAAGCGTCATCGTGCCTCGCCCGCATAAAGCCGGCGTTGACCCCTTAACTCATAAAGAACATGAAGTCTTGGCTCTGATTCAAAAGGGTCTCAGTAATAAAGAAATTTGCCAACAACTCTCTATTTCCTTATCTACCGCCAAATGGCATATCAAAAATATCTTTGGCAAATTACAAGTCACCAATCGCGCCTCTGCTGTTTCGTGGTCTTTGCATAAAAAAGTGGTTTAAGCCTTAACCTGCCAATAACTGATTGATTTTAGCCAACTCTTGAGTAACTTTGACTAAATCTTCTTCGCTAACGCGCATAATTTCGGCTAACACTTCGGCATTTGCTAATTGTTGGGCGCGTTCTTCACTATCTGCATCTAAACCACGGGCATAATCTTGACGAATTGCTTGCAAACGTTGGTTAAGTTCGGCATAACGTGCTTCTAAACGCGCTTTTTGTGCTAATAAATCACTCATGATATCTCCACATAAAAATTAAGGTTAATGATTTTATTATATACCTATAATCTTAGGACTTACGCGGTTATCGCTTATTTGTTTGCACTTCAACCGTTTTCAACGGTTTTACGCTCACAAAACGCGCTAATTTCGGCAAAATGCGTAAGTCCTGACCGACTAAATCCTCAGAGGTTAAAAAATGGATTGGACACAGGTGTTAAGTTACGCCGCTAAAGCGGGTGATTTACTCAAAAAAGCAGTCGATAATTTGGCCGAAGAACGGGACTTACATTTACCCGAATCGGTGTTAAATACTGCATTATCAGGCTTGGCGAGCCGCTCTAAAAATTTGCACGCGCTGAGTTTTGAGTTACATGATGATTGGTTTGATGTTGACCTTGTGTATGTACATCGGGGGATAGAATTTGGCTTACGCGCTAGTTTTGATGTAGAAAACATTACCTTTGACCATCATAAACAAACGCTGATTTTGCGCGAGCGGCGACCGATAGAGCTGGTGACTCGCCGCTTTGCTTCAACATGGCAACAATTAGTATTTAATGCGTGGGCATGGTATTTGGCTCAGTTTAAAAAAACTAGCCCTCTGATTTATGCCTTGCAAAAACTTGAAGGTATGAGTATTAAAAATGGCATTTATCGGATGGATTTTGCGCCTTATATTCGCCGTAAACCTGCGTTTGTGGCCACACTTTATACCTTAGATATTAAAACTATTCGCGTCATGGATAATGAAATTTATATTCGTGGTTCAGCTGATTTAAAATCACTCAATTTATTACAAGAATTGTATAAACTCTTACCTCATCAAGAACTTGCCGATGACAAAAACACAAGCAACAACACGCCTAGTAGTTTAAAAGCGATTAACAATAAACCGTTAAGTGAAGAAGAAGCAGATTTGATGATTGATAAAATTTTAGCGTCTAAGGCAAAGGATTAAGATTTTAAATCCCCCTTCGACTCCACTCAGGGGACATTTTTCGTTGGCTGAACGGTCGTCACTGAGCGAAGCCGAAGTGAGTCGAAGCCAAAAACATTCAACAAGAACCATAAAAACGCACTACTCTAAATTCGTCAAACTCGTCTAAATCTGGCCATGTGCTTGCGGTTTGTTCGGCTAACTTTTGATAATGAGGATGTTGAAAATTTTTTACCCGCGAATCGGCAACTAATACTTGTTTGGCGCGTTGTAAAAACTCATCTAAAAAATGCCGATTGCTAATATCATATAAAACATCGGCGGCTAACAACACATCAAACTGTTCATTTAGTTGATAAAAATCATCGCTATAACTTAATTCCACACCATTTAACTCGGCATTAGCTCGGCAAGCTAATAGGGCTAAAGGGTCAATATCACAGGCAACGACTTCCGCTGCCCCTGCTTGTTTCGCTGCAATGGCTACCACACCAGAGCCAGCCCCAAAATCCAATACCCGTTTACCACGCACATAGTCAGGGTTGGCTTTGAGCCATTTAGCCATTGCTAAACCCGATGCCCAACAAAATATCCAATAGGCAGGTTCTTGCCAAATGGCTTGCATTTGTTCGCTGCTGATTGGGATGCGTGGATAATTAGGGTCTAATAAATATAAGTGGATGTCTTCTACATGAGGCAAAGGCTGAGCTAATAAATTGGCAGTGGGCAAAGTGCGTTGTAATTGTTGCTCAAGTTGTTGGGCTAATGGTGTCATAAGATATCTCACATCTGCTTAGTCAACTTTTCACCAAGCGTTGCGCCATACATCGCCAAAGCAAAGGCAATCGCACCACCAATAAACATTTTTAACCAATTAAAATAAATATAACTATTGGGCATCACAAACGACACTAAAACCACCAAAAAGATAGAAGCAAACGCCCCCAAAGCAGGTTCGATAATTCTAATTTTGGGCGAAATTACACCAATAACAAAACCTCCCACAAAATAACTGATTAAAATCAATAAACCTTGCACCACTTGATGCATTCCCGTAGGAATACGACTACCTATCAACACTTGGCCAACAATCACCGCTAATACTAATTGGGCAAGCACAAACACCACTATGCTTGCTAAAACCCAGCGCATCGAAAACGGTTGATTTTGTTTTAACATAGTGTTTATTCCGTCAAAAATTAGGACTTACGATAGGATGAACATCATAACCAATCAAACCACAACAAAAAAGCCGCATTAAAGATAGTTGCTTGATAAAAATGTCCCTTCGACTCCGCTCAGGGTACATTTTTCGTTGGTTGAGCGGTGGTCACTGAGCGAAGCCGAAGTAAGTCGAAACCAATAAAAATAAAAAAGCCGCATTAAGCGGCCTTCATTTTAAAAGCTCCCTCTCCCTATGGGAGAGAGCTAGAGTGAGGGCAAAATTTACTGCCAAGACCAGCTTTGACCCCAGCTATTTTGACCATCCCACAAGTGAGCATCTTGACCATCAAACGCGCCCCAATAAGCATCTTTAATATCTATCGCTTTGTTAGGTGCATGAGCAGGACGTAAGGAATTACCCGCGCCGCGTAACCACACTTGGTTCGCGCCACTATGACAGTCCCACAAATGAATTTTGCTGCCATTGCCTGTCCCTGCACCTGATACGTCTATGCAACGATTAGGATTGGCTTTGCTATGAATACGACCTTGTGCATCTTGCCACCATTTTTGAGTATCTGCGCCATGACATGACCAATGGTGAACAATCGCGCCATTATTGGTATTACGACTTTCTAAATCTAAACATTTGCCTTTGCCATTGACTAAAGACTTCCAGACAGGCACTTCGGTTAAGGTGGTGCTTTCAATTTGCACACTGACATTACCCGATACGGCTGCATCGGTGTTTAAAGCGATAATCACGCTGTTGTCGTTGACCACAAAACTGGTACTAACATTAGTTCCAATTAAGGTACGTTGTAACTGACGACTACCATTAAAAATCTGTAAGTTATCACCAAGTCCGTCTAAACCACCAGTCACGGTGACTTTAACCGCGCTCGCGCCTGCAATGCTTAAGGTTTGATACGTTTTTTGGTTGTTGCCATAATTACCCGATGACCAACTATTAATGGCTGCATAATAGGCTTCCCATTTGCCTTCACGCGCTTTGTCAGAGTAATTAAGCCATACACTTTGACCACCATTGACTGCTAATAAGCGTTGATTTTGAAAAGAATTGGCAGGCACGGCAAAACGGTATCCTGCAAACTCACTGGCACATTGCGCCCGACCTTGTTCCCATGCACCGCTACCGCTAGTCACACGCCAATCATCGGCATTATTGATATTTTGACAAGCAAAACGGCGGATTACCGTACAGTTATTATCATTCCAACGACCATTACTGCCTTGTTCGGCACAGTTTTCTCCTGCCGAGCCTGCATTATTTGGCTCGCCACCATTCCAACTCCATACGGCGGCTGCGGTCATGTTGTTGTCCCAACGGTCAGCATCGACATTGTTGATACCACAAGCAAATAAACGTGGAATATTAGAACTGTCAATCGTGCCTGTTTGGTCAACCCAACCATCAGGCAATAAATCTTTGCCTAATTTGCTATCCGAGATAGTGTAAATTTGGCCAAGAACCAAAGCGTTGCCATCCATTTTACAGGTCGCTGTGTCAAAATATTTAACAGGACGAGAATTCCAACCGCCTGCTGCACCTGTGGCAAAAATACGGCCATCCCAAATGAGCGAGCCGTCATACCAATGATTAGCCCCTTTAACAATCACTCGTTTGCCTTTGGCAACCATTTCACGCGGGGTTTCCCAACGATTACTTGGCTTATCACTGGGCAAATATAACATGGAACCCAAAATAGCTTTTAACGGAGCTTCAACAAGGGCTTGATTGCCAACACGGTCTTCTAAATCAATAAAAATAATTTCTTTAGGATGTGCCGCTAACCAATTGGCAATTTTTTGTAATTCATTAGGATAGTTGTCGGCAGCCGCATAAATCGCACCACAATCTTGATGACATAATTTGACTACGCCACCATCATTATGAATATCTAAGTCGATATTACGCACACCATTGTCCATCAACTTATCTAAAGCCCACACTTGGTTTGCCCATGTTGCCGATGAATCGTTCCACGCATTATGCGCGCCTAAAATTTGTAAACGATTGACAGGCGTATCGGCTTGTAATTCCATCGCTTGGCTTAATGGCCATGCAGAATCGGCAAAACTGGTTGAAGCGGAGACTAATAAACTGGCAATGGTGATGATTTTTTTCATGGTTACCCTCTAATTTTGGGTGGTGTCTGTCAATAAGCAAACACCTTAAATTATGGGTAAAAATTGTACTTATTATGATGAATTAAAGATTGATAGTTAATGTCATTTTTACTGAGCCGTTGGCGCGCAAAGTTAGATTCTTACTTGGGTAACTTAGGCATTCTTGGTTGCTCATTTAGCCAAACTTGCTTTACTGTACACTCAGGATAAACCCAAGTTTGCCAGTTTGTGATTAGCCATTGGGTTGATAAGCCTCGACTATTTTCGGGTTGTGACTCAAAAGGCAAAATCACTAAGGTTAAACCTGCTTTGTAACCTGAACGCACCATCAAACCTAAACCATAAGCCGAGTCGTTTGGCTCAAAAACCATAAACTCAACAACAGATTCATACGGATATTGGGCAGGCAAACGAAACACCGAGCCTAAACGAATCGTCTCTTGTTTAAACTTAATCAGTTTTTGCCATTTTGCCATGATTTATCTCAACACTAAAAGCCTGAGTTGCTAAACCTTGCTGATACCGTTGATACATGGTTTTATAAGCCGACTCAAATGCAACACGGCGGCTATTAATATCAAACAACGGACTTAATTCACGGTATTGTAGTTTTTGCTTGATTTGTGCTAACAATAACGGTGACTGAGCCAATGTTAATGCTAAAGCCTCATAGTCTGCCAAATGATGCGTAATCAACTCTGGCAAGCCTACAGCCCTTAATACACTCGCAGCGACTCGACTAGCAAACGTTTGCCCAACACACGTAATCACTGGCACTCGCGCCCATAAAGCATCACAAGCTGTCGTATGGGCGTTAATCGGCAAAGTATCCAAAAACAAATCAGCGTGTTGATGGCGTGCCAAATGCACACTTGAGGCGACTTTTGGGGCAAATATCAATCTTTGCGCTGCAATACCGCGTTTTTTTGCCTCAAGATATAAATTATCTTTTGCTGTGCTGTTTACTTCTAACAACCACAACACACTCTCAGGTATTTGCTGCAATAGTCGCATCCAAATATCAAACATCATCGGTGACAGTTTATAACTATTATTAAAACAACAAAACACAAAACCTTGTTCTGGCAAACCCAATTCATGACGGCTAAAAATTTGAGAAGAGATGGGGCGTTTAGAGTCATTGACATAATAAGTATGCGGTAAATAAACCACTTTTTCGCTAAAGCTGGACTGCTCTTGTAATGGCACCACTACATTATCTGCCAAAATATAATCTATATATGTCGCACCAATGGTACTTGCTTGCCCTAAATAATTGACTTGAATTGGGGCAGCCTTGTAAGCAAAAATGCCTAAACGCGCATCATGCGTGTGACCTTTTAAATCAATGGCAATATCTATTTCTAAAGACTTTATCAGTTGTGCTATTTGTAAGTCACTGTCTTGGCTAACATCTATATAGTTATCAAAAGCCGCCTTGACGCGCTTGGTCATTTCATCATCTTGAGAGTTAAAAGCCAAGGCAATCACTTCAAATTGCGAGCGGTCGTGCTGTTCAAATAATTCAATCATTAAAATAGAGGTGGCATGATTGTAAAAATCAGCCGAGATATAGGCAATTTTTATTTTAGGATGTTGATAGATTTCGCCTTGCCATAAAGATTGAGCCTGTTTAGGATAATTTTTATTAACATAGGTTTGGGCGCAAAGATGCTGTTCTTTGGCATTTGAAGGGACATTAAAAAACTCAAATGGCGAAATAGCCGCTTGCTGACGCATAACGCCTTGTCGCAAATAATCGACTAAAGACAGATAGTTTTGCCAATCGCAGCTTTGCATTTGCCAATAAAATAACCGACCAGCCGCATAAGGGTAATCAGGCTCAAACGCTAATAACTGCTTTAACAAAGCTATTGCTTGAGCATAATTTTGTAAAACTGCCCATACATTTGCACAATTATATAAAGCCTTGGCATAACGGGCGTTTAGACTTATCGCTTGTTGATAATGCGCCACTGCCTCTTGATAATGTTTTAGCTTTTCTAACACTACTCCGCAATGATACCAAGCCTCTGCAAAATCAGCTTTAAACTCTACGGCCAACTTATAACTATTTAATGCCTGTAAATCATCCTGAATTTGTAAATACAAAGTCCCTTGTAAATTGAGAGCAAGCACATGGTGTGGCTGTAACTGTAGTACCTTAGCAATACTGTGTAAGGCTGGTTTTATGTTCTGTTGCTTATTCAAGGCAATGGCATGATGATAATATAAATCAACTTGTTGATTGACTGTCGTTTGACACGCTAAACCGCTCTCAAAACTTTGTTGTGCTAATTGATGTTGGTTTAAAGAGCCTAAAACCACGCCATAATGTAGCCATAATACTGGCGATTTTTTTTGATATACCAGCGATGTTTCTAAAGCATTTTGAGCTAATGCCAATTGATTTTGCTGTAAATATAACGCGCCTAAACGATGCCATAACTCGGCATCATGCGGTGTTTGTTGTAACAACTTTTGATAAATCGCTTGAGCTTGAGCCAGTTGATTAGCTTGATGTAAAGCCAATGCTTTGTTTTTTTGTTGTACGATGCTGAGTGGTATTTGATTCATATTAATTAATTCAAAGTCTGCAAAATAGCACTCAAATCCATCTCCACTTTTAGGCCACCCAAACCACTTTGCGCCAGACGCATGGTAATATTATGCGCGGTTAAAATTTGTTTAACCACTGCCAAACCTAAACCGACTTGTCCTTGATTGCCACGCTGACTTTCTAATTGGGTAAAAGGCTCAAAGGCTTTATCGCGTAAATGAGGAGCAATGCCCTGTCCACTATCTTCTATCGTTAAATAATTCGCTGTCAATGACACTAAAATTGGTTCTGCCCCGTGATGTAAGGCGTTTTGAATTAAATTATCTATCGCTCGTCTTAACATCAAAGCATCTGCCACCACAAAAATAGGCTCATCGACCAAAACACACTGTAATGCTTGACCTGTTTGTTGATAACCTAACACTAACTCGCCAAGCAATTCATTCAAATTAAAATATTCTGTTTTTAAACTTTGCGCGTCTAAACCACGCAAATACCCAATAAATTGGTCAGCAATATGCTCAATCGCCCGAATATCTTGCTCAAAAGCGGATGAGTCACTGTTATCTAACAAGGCTAAACGTAAACGTAAGCGTGTTAAAGGCGCGCGAATGTCATGGGGCAATCCTGCTAACATAGTACGCCGCTCTTGTTCATGGCTACGCAAACTGTGCATCATGTGATGAATACTATTGGCCAGACGATAAACTTCGATAGTATTGGTGTTTAAAGACAGTGGTTTTTCTACGGTTTTTCCCTCAGCAAACACCGTGACTTCTTTTTCTAATTGTAATAAGGGTTGCACGAGATGCCGAACAAACAAGGCAATAATGCCCGCTAACAACAGCAAACCAATATTTAACCAAATAAAAATCGGCGTAAATAACGAAACCGTGGTGTTATTGGTGGTCAACATTTGTAACCACCAATCGCCCTGAATTCGTATCAGTAAGGCGGTTTGTGGCTTAGCAGAAATTTGCACATTATCGTTGCCCCATTCCTGTTGCAAATGATGATACAATAACAAAATACCCACAGGCATATTCGCATCACTCGCTTGCGCCTGTGGTTGATAAATTAATTTAACACTGGCTTGATTATCTGAGGGCATTTGTTGTTTTTGTTCAGTCAATCGTTGCGCTAATTGCTCAGGCGACATCACCGTTAAAGCACTACGCACCATCACCACATAACCGCGTGCTAATTCAATGCCCTGTTGCTTAACAATTTGCATCCTAAAATGAGCCAATAACGACAGGCTTAATACTTGTGTGATGATGACCACAATTAACACCATCAGTGCCGTTTGTCGCCATAATTGCTGTGGCCACAATTTCATTAAACACCATCCGCCACTAAAGAAAATACATAACCTCGTCCCCACACAGTTTTGATAATTTGGGGATGTACGGCATCAACCTCAATCAATTTACGCAAACGATGAATTTGCACATCAATGGCGCGTTCCATCGGTTCGGCATCATCACCATGCACTAAGGTTAATAATTTTTCACGACTTAACACTCGATTAGGATGACGGACTAACACTAATAACAAATCAAATTCACCGCCTGATAAATCAATGATTTGCCCTGCTTTTTTTAGGGTTCTTAAACTGGGGTCGATGACAAACTCGCCAAAACTAATTTTGGCATGAGTACCATGTTGAGCAATAAAGGCGGGACGGCGTAATACTGCTTCAATTCGTGCTAATAACTCACGCGGGTCAAACGGTTTACACACATAATCATCAGCACCAACCTGCAAGCCAATAATTTTATCGGCGGTTTCATCCCTTGCCGTGAGCATAATAATCGGGGTTTGGTCTTGTTTGGCTCGAAGTCGTTGACAAGCACTAATGCCATCTTCGTGAGGCATCATCCAATCTAAGACAATTAATTGAGGAGCAAAACGCGCCACCGTTTTATCAAGCTGAGTGCTATCGGACAGTAACAACACATCATAATTGTGTTTGGTGAGATAGGTTTTTAACAGTTGACGTAAATCAGGGTCATCATCAACAATCAATATTTTAGTAAAAGCCATGTGATTATTCCTTAAAAAACAAAGGCGCATTTAATGCGCCCTTTGCAATCTGCATTTAGTTCTTTTGGTCACCATAACTCACGGTTTTAGATTGACCACTGCCTGTTGTGGCCGTGACTGAACCGCCTGTTTGTGTACCACTGCCTGTCACCGTGGCTGTATATCCCGCGCCTGTCGTTGCCGTTGCTGTGCCTGAAACTTCACCTGTTTCGCTGTCTTTATTGACTTCATAACTGGATGTTGACGAATAACCGCCTGCTGTTGTGGTTTCGTTAGTACCCGATACACCAGTTTTAGTTTGTTGTACTGTGCCTGTAGCCGTAGCACTTTTGCCGCCTGTTGTGGTAGCTGTACCCGTATAAGAAGTTTTATTACCCTTCTTTTGAGCAGATGTTTCGGCACTCACGCCATTACCTTTAGCACCTGTGACTGAGCCTTCAAACTGCCCTGAGTTTGTGGTGGTGGTACGTGTACCTTGAATGTTACCCCCATGTGCGCCTGATTGATTAAAACTACCACTCGGGCCCGGAAAGGCTACTGCGCTAGTTGTTACTGTGATTAACACTAAAGCAGTGAAAAATTTGTTTAACATGATGTTGCTCCTGAAGCTTTTTTAATAACTGTAAATTTAATTTTGTTGTCGCTTAGAACTTAACTTTTATCATTGCCAAAGCGTTGT
>Ga0209599_10000242_pt1 | contig 38543 bp, 28 predicted proteins | sample Shrwel_input2_FT_FD_187534 | JGI IMG/M metagenome (GOLD analysis project Ga0209599, IMG submission 187534) | Subsurface microbial communities from deep shales in Ohio, USA - Utica-3 well 1 S input2 FT (SPAdes) (version 2) ...
ATTAGACACTCATTATTTATCTGAACATTTATCTAAGCAGTTTATAGAAAGTATCCATGTAGAAAGTAATGCTAAAGACAAACAAACATATCTCAAGCGACCTGATTTAGGGCGACAATTATCGAAAGACTCAAAAGAACGCTTAGTAAATAAATTTAGCAATAAAGCTGAGAAATACGATGTTTGTATTGTTGTAGGAGATGGATTGTCTGCCCGTGCAATCGAATCAAATGCAATATCTTTTATTCTGTCTTTAGCAAAACAAATTCAACAAGAAGATTGGGCACTTGCTCCTGTCATCATTGCAACTGGCAGTAGAGTCGCTTTAGGAGATGATGTCGCGGAAATTTTAAAAGCACCTATGCTGGTCATGCTCATCGGCGAACGCCCAGGGCTGAGCTCTCCAGATAGCATGGGCGTGTACTATACATGGGATGCGCATACAGGTTCGACAGATGCCCAACGTAATTGTATTTCAAATGTTCGAACCGCTGGACTGAGTATCCCAATTGCAACACAACGCTTGATTAAGTTGATGAAAAATTCAAAACAGCTTGGTTTTTCTGGCGTTGATTTAAAAGATGAACATCAAGTTCCTAGCATTCAACAAACAGATTCATCTCAATTACTTTTTTAAGACAAATAACGATGCCATCGACTCCCTTTCCTACGCTTACAAGCAAAAGACTGATTCTACGTGAAATTACTCAGACTGATATTCAACAAATTTTTGAAATTTACAGTGATACTGAAGCAATGCGTTGGTTTGGTACAAATCCAATCCAATCATCAGAACAAGCACAAAGCATTATCGAACTTTTTGCAAACTGGAGAATTCAGGCTAATTCAGGTACAAGATGGGGTATACAGCTAAAAGGAGAAGATCATTTAATCGGAACTTGTGGTCTGTTCCGTTGGGACACAAATTGGAAAAAATGTAGCGTTGGCTATGAACTTGCTTCATCTGCTTGGGGGAATGGCTACATGTTTGAAGCACTAAATACAATTATCCCGTGGGGTTTTACTGAAATGATGTTAAATCGAATCGAAGCGCTCATTCATCCTAAAAATGTACAATCTCTTCGTTTAATCGAAAATTTAAGTTTTAGGAATGAAGGCTTACTTAGAGAAGCTGGCTATTGGTCAAATCAACACCATGATTTATTACAATACGGATTATTATTATCTGATTGGAATACGACTAAACAACATTAATACTTATTTATTTTTGAATATAATCATGTATTGAACCGTTATGATTTACCCTGAATAAACAAGAAGTATTGATATGAGCCTACAAACATCTCTTCCTAAAACAATATATGCGATTCAACATCTTGCCTTTGAAGATTTAGGTTCCTTAGAAGATATTTTTTATGATTTTGGTTTTCGTGTCCGATATTTTGAAGCTGGTGTTGATGATCTAACACTAGCTTTCAATTATGAAGGACTCACGATTATTTTAGGTGGTCCAATTGGTGTATATGAAACAGAGGACTATCCTTTTCTAAAGGATGAACTTGAAGGTCTGAAGCAGCGATTGCTAGAAAACAAACCTACCATAGGTATTTGCTTAGGTGCACAACTTATTGCGCATGCGCTTGGTGCTAAAGTATATGCAGGACATCAAAAGGAAATAGGTTGGAACGAATTAGAAATAAAGTTATTAGATAGTGATAGTAATGTCTTAACATCACTTGAAAGTATCAAAGTTTTACACTGGCATGGTGATACTTTTGACTTACCAAATAATGCGACTTTACTCGCTAGTTCAACCATTTATCCGAATCAGGCATTTTCAGTAGGAAATAAAATTCTAGCCTTACAATTTCATCTTGAAATGATTGAAGAAAGTTTTGAGAAGTGGTTGATTGGTCATACTTGTGAGATACGATATGCAGGCTTATCAATCCCTCAATTAAGAGAAGATAACAAACTTTATGCAAAAAAATTAGTGAGCAAATCTCGTGAAGTTATTCAGACTTTTTTAGAAAAAATTTAACAATCAATTGGGTCTGTTGACATTTTATAGTTCTAATTGGCTTTGTTGCACAAAGCTATTCTTGAAGGTTTCTTCAGCAATATAATTTCCAGATGAAGAAGCCTGCCCCTAAAATCTACCGTACAACCAATTGGTCCTCGTATAACCAAGCTTTAATCAAGCGAGGAAATATTTCAATCTGGTTTGATCCCAAAACCGAATGGTATGCACAGCCACAAGGCAAGCATGGACGAAATCAAACTTATTCCGATACAGCGATTCAATGCTGTTTAATGATCAAATCTCTATTCCGTCTTTCTTTACGTATGGTCACTGGCTTTTCTCAAAGCCTGATTAAACTCTGTGGTTTGAATTGGACAGCACCAGATTACTCCACCCTATGTAGACGACAAAAGCATATTGATATTGCGATAAGCTATCAGAAAAGTCGTGATGGATTACACCTACTCGTCGATTCTACAGGGTTAAAATTTTTAGGTGAATGCGAATGGAAGCGTAAGAAACATCAGCCTGAATATCGTCGCCAATGGCGCAAACTTCATATTGGTATAGATGCTAAGACCCTTAAAATACGAGCAGTTCAGCTCATAACAAACAATGTGAGTGATTCACAGGTACTTGGTGATTTGCTTGATCAAATTCCGTTGGATGAACGAATTGATTCAGTTTATACAGATGGTGCTTATGACACAAAGCACTGCCGACAAGTCATTTTAGATCGAGATGCACATGCAGTCATTCCACCTAGGAAGAATGCAAAACTTTGGAAAGATAAGAAATTGAGATCTTTAGAGAGGAATGAATTATTAAAAACAGTCAAACGGCTAGGTAGGTCACTTTGGAAAAAATGGTCTGGTTATCATCGTCGAAGTTTAGTGGAAACCAAAATGCATTGCATCAAATTATTAGGCGATAAATTAACAGCAAGGAGTTTTCCTAGTCAGGTGAATGAGATTCATGCACGTGTAGCAGTTTTGAATAAATTCACAGAATTAGGTCGACCTCATACCCAAGTTGTCACTTAAATTTAGCTCAATTAGGGTAGTATTGTCTTTCAAACCTTTGTGCAACAAAGCCACTTATAATTGAAATTCCTATCATAAATACTAATTTGCATTAGCAGAATTCCATAGGTAATTGTAAAAAGAACACAACTAATCAAAAAAACATCCCAACTTTTACTTTCGAATAATTTTTTCATTTAAATTTCTTTACTTTCATAAAACTGCGAATCTAGTAAAACAATGATTATGAACTTTTATTTTATACTTAATAAATAAATTTATACCTCCTTTCTCTTTTAGTAATATTTTCATAAAGAAAGCCGATGTATTCACATCGGCTTTCTTACATCACTTACAAAATTATCATTAAGTATTAAAACTTAAATCGTTTCAAGCGTAGCATTAAGCGTTGAGCTTGGACGCATTACAGCACTTACTTTCGCTGGATCAACTGCATAATAACCACCGATATCTGCTGCTTTACCCTGCACTTCACTCAATTCAGCAAGAATTTTCTGTTCATTTTCAGCGAGTGCTTTTGCTAGAGGAGCGAACTTCGCCTTTAACTCAGCATCTTCATCTTGAGCAGCTAATGCTTCTGACCAATACAACGCTAAATAGAAATGGCTACCACGGTTATCAAGTTCACCTGTACGACGTGATGGAGATTTGTCGTTATCCAACAATTTTCCTGTCGCTTGATCAAGTGTCTTGGCAAGCAATTTCGCACGATTATTGTCTTCTTTGATACCAAGTTCTTCTAAAGACACAGCCAATGCAAGGAACTCACCAAGAGAATCCCAACGTAAGTGGTTTTCTTCAACTAACTGCTGTACATGTTTCGGTGCTGAACCACCCGCACCTGTTTCATACATGCCACCACCCGCCATTAACGGCACGATAGAAAGCATTTTCGCAGATGTACCCAATTCCATGATTGGGAATAAATCTGTTAAGTAGTCACGAAGAATATTACCTGTCACAGAAATCGTATCTAAACCACGTGCTACACGCTCAAGCGTATAACGCATTGCACGAACTTGTGACATGATTTGAATATCAAGACCATCTGTATCATGTTCTTCAAGATACTTTTCAACTTTCTTGATCAATTCATTTTCGTGTGGGCGGTATGGGTCAAGCCAGAAAATCGCAGGCATACCAGAGTTACGTGCACGTGTTACTGCAAGTTTCACCCAGTCACGAATTGGTGCGTCTTTTACCTGACACATGCGCCAGATATCGCCTTCCTCAACATTCTGAGACATCAACACTTCACCTGTTTCAAGATCAGTGATGTTAGCAACACCCGCTTCCGCAATTTCAAAAGTTTTATCGTGTGAACCGTATTCTTCTGCCTTTTGCGCCATCAAACCGACGTTTGGCACAGTACCCATCGTACGTGGATCAAAGTTACCGTTCCACTTACAGAAATTAATCATTTCTTGGTAGATACGTGCGAACGTTGACTCAGGCATTACTGCTTTACAATCGTAAGGTTTACCGTCAGCACCCCACATTTTACCGCCACCACGAATCATTGCAGGCATTGAAGCATCTACAATCACGTCATTTGGTGAATGGAAGTTGGTAATACCTTTTGCAGAATCAACCATTGCAAGCGCTGGACGGTGTTCTTGGCAAGCATGTAAATCTTCGATGATTTCTTCACGTAAAGATGTCGGTAAAGTAGCGATCTTTTCATAAAGACCCGCCATACCGTTGTTAACATTGATACCGAGTTCGTCAAATAACTTGCCGTGCTTTTCAAAAGCATCTTTGTAGTAAATTTTCACACAGTGACCGAAGACGATCGGGTGTGATACTTTCATCATTGTCGCTTTTACGTGTAATGAAAACAGAATGCCTGCTTCACGGCAATCTTCGAGTTCTTTCTCGTAGAAGTCACACAATGCTTTTTTACTCATAAACATTGAGTCAATGATTTCACCGTCTTGAAGCGCAACTTTTGGCTTAAGCACGATAGTTTCACCAGACTTGGTGATGAGTTCCATTTTCACATTACGTGCACGGTCAAGTGTCATTGATTTTTCACCGTGGTAGAAGTCTCCTTCATCCATGTGAGAAACATGAGTTTGTGACCACTGTTTCCACTCGCTCATTGAATGCGGGTGTTTTTTCGCATAGTTTTTAACAGCAGCTGGCGCACGGCGGTCAGAATTACCTTCACGTAATACAGGGTTTACAGCAGAGCCAAGACACTTGCCATAACGTGTTTTGATTTCTTTCTCTTCATCCGTTGTTGGATTTTCTGGATAATCAGGAATTGCATATCCTTTAGCTTGCAACTCTTTAATACACGCTGTTAATTGAGCAACCGAAGCACTAATATTTGGCAGTTTAATGATATTGGTATCTGGGTCTTGAGTAAGACGACCTAACTCTGCAAGGTTATTTGTCACTTTTTGCTCATCGCTAAGATATTCTGGGAATTCCGCGAGTACACGTACAGCCACAGAGATATCGCTTTTCACGATTTCGATGCCAGCTGGCTTAGTAAAGGTTTCAATGATCGGCAGCAACGAGTAGGTCGCTAACAGTGGCGCCTCATCAGTTAGTGTGTAAATGATTGTTGACTTTCCACCAGCCATATATAGCCCCTTGTGTTGAATTGAGTTTAGAAGCGAGCTTTTGGCCCATCTTCTTAGAACCGGTTTGCTTGAAATAAGGCTTGAGAGTATCAATCCTCATCGAATCTCAGTCAACGCAATATCTTGTGATAGTGACATTTCGCTACGAAATAATAAGAGCAAGTTTAAAATTCAGCTCTTGCGAACCGGTTAGCTTAAATAAAACATGAGAGTATCAGCTCTGATTACTTCTCAGTCAATGTAATATATCGTGATAACGACATTTCGCTACGAAATAATACAAAATGAAAATTATTTCTGCCCTTTGAAAATATTTGGAACTTTAATTCTCAGATAGCAGTATTAGATTTTAAAAACTTAACCTACTTATCTTAAATTATTTAGATGACAACTTATATTCGACTCAAGTTCCATTTACACTTTTTAAACCTATATTTTGAACAAATGATTAAAATATTTTTTTATTTTTAGGTTGAATCAAATGACAAAGCTATTACTGCCTTTTTTAACATTGACACTATCGACCTTCAGCTTTGCTCAAAACCCTTTAAGTGTACATGTACTTAACTTAGAAAATGGGCTGCCATCTGCTGGAGTAAAAGTAATCTTGGAAAAGCAAGAAAACAACCAATGGAAGCAGCTGAGTACGAGCACAACAAACCAACAAGGTCGCATTCCAGATCTTTATCCAAAAGATGCAGCATTTCAAAAAGGTATTTATAAAGTCACTTTTAAAACTGGTGAATGGTTTGAACGTGAAAAACAGACTTCATTTTTTCCAGAAGTCCCTGTGATTTTCACAGTGGATGGAAAGCTTGAACATTACCATATTCCGCTTTTAATCAGTCCTTATGGTTATTCAACCTATCGCGGTAATTAATAGCACTAAATATCTTTGAGTAAGTTTAAATACGTAGTTTATAGAAACCGTCAAATGAGAGTTATTTGGCGTTTTCTATTCTAAAAATATTCATGACTCTAATTATTAGTAAAAACTTTAAGGCTTCCTGTACATCTTAAAATTAAGTCTTATAAGCGAAGTCTTTTAGGTAGAGAATATAAAGAATATCTAAGAATTTTTAGCATATACCTAACTGTCTTTTTTTTAAATTATTACCATATATAATACAAATATTTTCTTATCTTACCGACCAAACAACAACATAAACTTTTGAAATACATAAAACCAACAAAGTATTTTAATGTTCAAAAAAAACTACTAATACAGATTTTTATTGGTAAAACACTATGAATTTGATCACTATTTTGATTAGTATTTTTGTACACCGCCAATATACAATCGCACATAAAAATTATCATAAGCTAAAATTACGTTGAATAATTTATTAAATTGATATCTTAAAAGGATAGAAAAGCCAATTCTTTAGAATCAGCTTTTCTATATAAAATTAGTCTGATTGACCCATCAAACTTTCAATTTCTTCAACGGTTTTCACCACATTTTTAGTCAAAACCAATGGACCATTTTCAGTTACCACAATATCATCTTCGATCCGAATACCAATGCCACGCCATTTTGCATCGACTGTTTCATCATCAGGCGCAACATATAAACCTGGTTCAACTGTAACCACCATACCTGCTTCATAAGCACGCCAGTGTTCACCTGTCTTGTACGCACCGACATCATGTACGTCCATACCAAGCCAATGTCCTGTGCCATGCATAAAGAATTGACGGAACGCTTCGCTTTCAATCAACTCATTTACATCGCCGCTCAACAGACCTAGATCAACCAAACCTTGAGTTAAAATCTTTACAGCCACCTCATGCGGATATTTATAGTGATTACCAATACGTGTTGCATCAATCGCAGCAAGCTGCGCTTCAAGAACAACGTTATATAAAGCCTTTTGTTCAGGGCTAAATTTACCATTTACAGGAAAAGTACGAGTAATATCTGACGCATAGAATTGATATTCACACGCTGCATCAATCAGCACTAAATCACCATCTTTTAGTGGTTTGTTGTTTTCAACATAATGCAAAATACAGGCATTTTCACCACCACCAACAATACTGTTATACGATGGTACGCAGCCGTTTTTACCAAAGATATAGTTGAGTTCCGCTTCAAGGGCGTACTCCATCATCTCAGGTTCAACCGTTTGCATTGCACGAGTATGCGCTTCGGCACTAATATTCGATGCGATCTGCATCAACTCGATTTCCTGCGCCGATTTTTTCACTCGCATTTCATCAACAATACGATCAAGTTGAATCAATTCAGCTGGTGCTGCATTACCACGGCGCTGTTCTGCATCTGCTGTTTTAATCCACTCACTGACACGCGCATCAAACTCTGCTTGTTGACCAATACGATAATAAAGACGTTGTTTATTGATCAGTTTTTCGATGATTTCTTCATCTAATAAATCAATTGCATATGCTTCATCAGCATCAAAAGTTTCAATTGCGCCATCAACGCCAGCACGGTAACCATGCCAAATTTCCATTTCACGATCGCGTTCACGACAGAATAAACTGTAACTATAGTCTTCACCTTCTGCAAAGGTTTCAATAACGGCAACTGATTCAGGCTCGGCAAATCCAGTGAGGTAATAAAAACTACTGTCTGCACGATATTTATAATCAGCATCACGATTACGATACATTTCTGCTCGTGTCGCAATAATTGCAATGCTGTTATTACCTATTTTCTCAGCAAGAAGATCACGGCGTTTTTTAAAATCGGCTTGACTTAATTTCATACTATCCTACAACTAGAAAGTCCCTCTTTTACAAAGAGGGATTTAGGGAGATTTAATTACCTTATTAACTCGGACGATGTGGAGTAAACATTTCAACCACAGTTTGTGGATCGACAGCTACTTCTTGATTTCTACTTTTAGCATGAAAGTTTTTTAATAATGAACTCTCAGCTACAGAAATTTTAGTGCGACCAATCGACAAACTCACTGGAATCAAGCGTACAAACTCATATAACTCTTGATAACTTTCTTCGCCGTCTTCATCGTCATCTGAGTCTTCAAACTCGACAGCTGCAACATCTTGTAAATGTTGAATCAACTCTTGTTCTTCGCCACGAATATGACCCGATGCTAAACCAAAACCAAGGACTACACCTGCACACCAATCTGCCAATGCTTGAACACGCTCTACAAGCAAATGACTATCATCGGGTAACATCGGTAAATAATCTAATTCGTCATCTGATAAAGCATTCGCCACATCTTCTGCTTCTTCAGTTAAAGCTTCTAATGCTTCTCGTTGTAAAGCAGGCACATTCAAGGTGTTTAAGATTTGTGACCATTCATCTGTGGTTGGCGCTTGTGTCACACAAACTATACCTGTGAGCAACCCATGTAACTCACTTGGACTTGATATTTCTTCAATTCCATCAAAATGAGTGTTCCATTCGTTCCAACCTGAAATATCGTCTTGCATTCGTTTATCCAATCTCTATACTGCTGTATATATTACCTTTGATTGCAACTCTGTGCGACCTTCGTTATGTTAGAACAATTACAGCGTCTACAAGCGCATATTGGTGTTTTAAAAACACGCTTACATCATTTAGAGCGAGAGAACACTTCGCTCACTGAAGCTAAACAATTAGCTGAAACTGATCATCATGCACAAGTTGTGCAGAAAAATAGCATCATCACGCAAAAGCAGGAAGAAGTTGATAACTTAACTGAACAACTGGCTCAGTTACAAGATCAATTTAAACAATTGAATAATGATGCAACAACTTTAGCTGAACGTTATAGCCGTTTGGAAAAAAGTACCACTGATCTGAAAAATCGTTTCCAAGAGATTTTGGCTGAACGCAATGATCTACGCGTCAATAAAGAGAAATTACAAGCGCAACAAAGACACAGTCAGCAAGAAATTCAAGATTTACAGCAAGATCGTGATCGCTTAGTTCAAAAAAATGAATTGGCAAAATCCAAGGTTGAAGCAATTATTCAACGCCTTGCAATTTTAGGTACTGCGCAAGATCAACATGCACAAGAAATTCAGCAACTCGCGCATCCGAATGCTGAAACTCAAGAGGAGAACTGATCATGAGTGAACCAATTGTTGTAGAGCTTCGCTTAATCGAACAGACATTCCGCCTAAATACCACCAATGATAAGCGTGAAGAATTAGAGCGTGCGGCAGAGTTATTGAATCAGAAATTTCATGATATGCGTCGTAATGCACCACGAGTTGAACACAATAAATTGGTGATTATGGTTGCACTACAAATGGCACAAGAAGTATTTAGTTTAAATAAATCTTTGCAAGAATATGCACATTGCGAACACTTGTTGCAAACCATTTTGGAAGATGTTGAACAAACTGTTGAGTAAAATTGCACAAAGCCCCATCAATTAATAAGTATCTTTACATGTAAGCATTGCGATCATCTAAAGATTAGTTATACTAAAGCTATCTCTAGGATGTTCGCCAGCGGGTCTGATTCCCCTGAGCCGATATCATCACATTAGGATGGTGTTCTGTGTATTTAGAGCGTATGCCTACCCCGTGTAGGAAACCCAGCAAGTATGCGTCACCTCCACCTTGAACTTTAGGGTTCAAGGGTAACGACATGCAGCGGCATCTCTGGAGTATCTATTTTCTATACCCTCTTCGCGCATTCAACCGCACTAATATTTCCTATAATTCTATAATAATTCATCACTATCAATTAAATATTGCTGTAAAAATGCTGTGAAGGAATCTGCAACTTTTCTTTTTGATGACCCAGCCACTTGATATATCACACCATCTGAACCTATTTGGTCGAGTTGTACTGCATATCCCCAACACCACATTGAATAATCTGAAAATACAAAACAGTTCGGATATAAAAGATTATCTTTATCACCATAGCTTAAAATAGTTTCAACAGACTGAAATTCGGCCAAAGAAACAAATGTAAAATAATTTTCATCCATATCTCCAGCAGCGATACCATTAAATTCTAAAAAGTAAGCGCTTAAAATGGGTGATAATTTAACTCGATATTTATATTCAAAAGCCAATATCTGTTGCCATGTTGCTGGCTTATTTAGCTTAATATTTTGTTGTAATAATTTATTTTTGAGTTGATGAATTATATTCATAATTTATCCCATAGTTTTTAATTTCTATAAAATAAATCATTTCTATCCACCCAATGATCAGTTCTTTGGATATGAATTATCATTAAATTGATCAAAAATTGGAAATACTAAGCTTATTAATCAATCATAGTATTTCCATTACTTTTTCTATGCTGTAACAGCAATTAGAAAATTATTCATCTTTTAGAGCACATTCATAATTACTCGGATCTTGTGCGCAGCGAACTTGTTTTAGTAATTTCATCATATCTGGATCGTAATAGCCTTCTTTGGTCATTTGAATACGTGCTTCACGCATTAATCGAATGTATCCAGGCTTATCACTTTGATTTAATGTCATCCAATACTTCTCAGGAATTTGACCTTCAAGCTTATCTACAAATTCAAAAGCTGGTGTTAATTGTTTTGAAATAATCTCACGCGCAATTGAACCCATACCAGCTGGGAATTTATTACGATGCATGATCAATGTTCCAGTCACTTGAATCACAGGAAATTTAATAATTCCACCAACCACTTTACCTGATTTGTCGGTCATACCTCTACGCAATTCCATTGGTTCAAATAGGATTGCTGGCGCCGCCATGATATCAACTTCTTTATTATTAAATTTTGGTCCAACGGTTAATAAGTCCACTGCGACAGGCTGCCCTCCTACATTCTGTACCAGTTTCTTTTGGGTTTCATCAAACTGCAAAACCGCAATTTTCTTTCCCGCTGCCTTAGCTAATGTATTGATATTACGGTCTCCAACCATAATATAAGCACCACCTAACGGCACAACTCCAACAACTTCAAAATCCTTATTAATCATTTTTTCATCAAATTTTGGATTAGCTAAAGTTTGAATTACCGCAGTTAATTGTTTATAGGTTTGCACCGCGCCAATTGCATCTATACTGCCAACAAACTTGTTAAACTGTTTAGCTCTTAAATTACTGATGCCTGCCCCATCGCAACGTTTACTACGAAAATCCTCAGTTAAAACACTTTCATTGGTATAGACTTTAAGACTAACCAATGTCGAGGCAGATTTTTTTAGTTTTGGATAATCGAAACTTAAATTCATTTGAAGATTAGATGGGCGTGTCACATTCATATTCACGCCATATTGCTTTGCAATACGGACAATTCGTGGAATTTCTGTTAAATAACTGGTTGCCTGTTCAAATGCCTCACCATGTTCCCCACTCGGTGAATAAACACATAAAGTTACTTGCTTTGGAATTTGATCCCAAACCTTCGGATCATTCAGCAGTTTTTTAATTTTATTCTGTGAATGCGCGGAAAGGGTTAAATCAAGTTTTTCTGCAGGTGCAGCATAGCTTAGGTTGCTAAATAACAAAGAAGATGTGATTAGGCTTGTCGCGAGTAACGATTTGATAACCGTTTTGGGTTTATTGTTTTGCATTTGATCGTCCATTTTAGCTATTTCCCAATAGTTTTATCCACGTTAAAGACAAAGACTAGAAATAGAAATGACTGCTTTCTTTTTGATGATGTCAATTGAGTCAAAAATAAAAACCTATTCTCAGCCTGTGAGAATAGGTTATTCATTTTCAGACTCAAATTATGATTTATTTAAACGTAAAGCATTTACGACAACAGACAATGAGCTGAGCGACATTGCAACTGCAGCAAACATTGGCGTAAGCAATAAACCTGTAAGTGGATAAAACAATCCTGCTGCCACAGGCACTCCAAGTCCATTGTAAATAAAGGAAAATGCAAGATTTTGCTTCATATTTTTGACACCTAATTTTGCCATATGCACCGCTTGTGCAATACCTTGAATATCACCTTTGACTAACGTCACCTGCGCTGTCTGTTTGGCAATATCTGTTCCAGTTCCCATTGCAATACCGACATTCGCCTGTGCAAGTGCTGGCGCATCATTAATACCATCTCCAGCCATAGCAACAATTCGTCCTTGTGCTTGTGCCTGTTGTACAATTTCAAGCTTTTGCTTAGGATCAAGATTGGCATAGACCTTTTGGATACCTAAAATATGTGCAACCATCTGCGCATTTTTTTCATGATCACCCGTTGCCATGATCACGGTAATACCATCTGCATGTAATTGATCAATGACTACTTTGGCATTCTCTTTAATCGCATCATGAATCGAAACATAGGCAATCACCTCTTGTTCTGACATTAGAAAACTGATTACATCACCTTTTGCACGTTTCTGATCAAGCTCTTTGAGCAATGTATCGCTTAGTGATAGATCTAATTGTTCAATCAGTTTCTGACTGCCGATATACAATGTTTTTCCTTCAATATTTCCTTTCACTCCAAAGCCTGTAATATCTTCAAATGTTGAGACATTTAATAATTTTGTTGGTTCGACCAATTTCGTTAAAGTCTGCGCTATGGGATGCGTAGAATATTGTTCAATTGACGCAATCCATAATTCAATTTGTGCTTGATCATAAGTTTTTGACAAAGGCTGAATTTCTTTTAGGCTGGGTTTACCTTGCGTCAATGTTCCTGTCTTATCAATAATCAACGTATTGACTTTACTTAAATTTTCAATCGATTCAGCATCTTTAAATAATACTCCTTTTTGAGCTGCACGACCTGTTGTTGCCATAACAGACATAGGCGTTGCTAAACCTAATGCACAAGGACAGGCAATAATTAAAACCGCAACGGCACACATTAACGCTAAGTCGAATTGTGCTTTTCCAAATACCATCCATGCAATAAAAGTCAGCACACTAATACTTAGCACAGCGATCACAAAATACTTTGCGACCACATCTGCAATTCGTTGTAACGGCGCTTTTGAGCGTTGTGCATCTGCAACAATTTGAATCATTTTTGCAAGCGTTGTGTTGGAACCCACTGCCGTCGTTTGGATTCGAATAGAACCTTGTTGATTAATTGTTCCACCAATGACCTGATCATCTTTTTCCTTTTTCACAGGTACAGGCTCACCCGTCATCATCGACTCATCAACATAGGTTTTCCCATCGATCACGACACCGTCTAATGCAATTTGCTCACCAGATGATATTTGCAAAATATCACCCTGTTTAACCATTGAAATATCGACTTCTACAACTTGACCATTTTGAACCAATTTCGCTTTGCTTGGCTGTAAGCGTAAAAGTTCTTTTAATGAGTTTGCCGTTTGAGAACGAGCTTTTAGTTCTAAAATTTGTCCTAACAGACTCAGAGAAACAATCATACACGCTGCCTCAAAATAGACGGCGACTCCATGACCTGTTTTTGCTTCAATAGGAATCAGCGCAGGGAAAATCGTAGCAATCACACTATAAATAAATGCCGCTAACACCCCTACACCAATCAAGCTCCACATATTGAGATGTTGTGTTTTATACGATACCCAACAACGTTGTAAAATTGGATAACCTGCCCATAACACCACTGGTAAGCTCAGTACTAATTCGATCCACGGTTGAATATGTGGCGATATAAAAGCGTGGATATGTGATCCCATTGCCAAGATCATCACCAATAAACTTAAAGGCAAAGTCGTCCAAAAACGCTTACTAAAATCAACTAATTCAGGATTTGGACCATCATCCAAACTAGGTTGCATGGGTTCGAGTGCCATACCACAGATTGGACATGTACCCGGTCCTTTTTGCACAATTTCTGGATCCATCGGACAGGTATAATCCATATCCATTGCACCTTCAGGAACAGAACGTTGATCTAGTGGAATGAGATAAAACTCAGGATCGTTTTGGAATTTATCTACACAAGAAGGATTACAGAAATAATATGTTTTACCTTGATAATCTGTTTTTAAAGTTGTCGTCGTTTTAACCGACATACCGCAAACAGGATCAATCTCTGTTTGATTAGTATCTGCTCCATGTTGGTGTTGATTTGATCCGCCACCACAGCAAGACGATTGTTTTATCGATTGTGGAACTGATTGTGCTTCTGTTTTAGGATTACAACAAGAACTGTTGTTTTTCTCTTCAAGCTTTGGGGCACAACATGTCGATGTCTTAATGACTTCATTATCTTGTTCTGAAATTGCATTACAGCTTGAAGAACGCTTTTCTTCACTCTCTTGGGAACAACATGAAGATTTTCCAGACTGTTTTTTATTCAAATAATGCTCAGGCTGCTCAATAAACTTTTGCTTACAACCCGCCGAACAGAATAAATAACGAATTCCTACATAGTCAGAATAGTGCTCAGAATCTTCTTCAACGTGCATACCACAAACGGGATCAATGTTTTGATAAACGATTGTTTTATTAGATTGACTGCAACATGAAGATGTATGTTGATGTGCCATTACTAGACCTATCTTTTCATTCTTGATCGGTTTAGGATAAAGTCTGTACCTAGGTACAGAGTCAAGTGCTTTTTATGAATAAAACAGAGGCATATAAAATGAATCTTACGATTGGAAAATTGGCAAAATCTTGCCATATCAATGTTGAAACTATTCGTTATTATCAACGTATTGGTTTAATGCGTATCCCAGAAAGTACGCAGAGTTATCGATATTACAATCAACAGGATGTGGAAACTTTGAGTTTTATTCAAAAAGCAAAAGATGCTGGCTTACAACTCAACGAAATTAAAGAATTGCTTAGCTTAAATTTAGAGGATCGTATTGAAGTACGTCATGTCATTGAGCAGCGTCTTACTAAAATTGATGAGCGTATACAAGAATTACAAGGACTTAAACTGCGACTTTCTTCTTGGTTAGACGAATGTAAAACTACTCAAGATACCTGTTGTCCAATATTAATGGAACTGAAACAACAGGTTAATTCGTGATTAAACATTAATTAAAATTGATGTTTAATCTTCATACTATATGAAAGACCAAACTAAGTTTTCATCTTGTCTTTTCAATAAAAAACTAGTTTTGTGATCATCCTCTACAACAATATGTTGATTTGAAATCATTTTAACTTTGAGTAAAGTATCATTCTCATAAACCAAATCATTTTTACCTTCTTTGGTTAGAATAAGCATTTGATCAAGTACAATTAATTTCTTTGAGTCCAACATCACTTTTCCCTCTTTAAAGATTTAGCCAATGTCGAGTATTTGATAAGTTCGATAAATGCATATCATCAACAATATGATTTATGAATGATATTGCTACTTAACCATACTCATTTTAATTATTGAAATACATCAAACTTGTATCTGAATATCCAAGTTCACGATGCGCATTTTAGTTTATTTTTTAAACAAGTAAAGTACTTTTTGTCAGATTGATCACAAAAAATATTATTATTGTGAATAAAAAACTATAAAACTGGCTTATCTTCAACGGTAAGTTGTATTGGTAGTTTCACTTGCATTCTTAAAGTTAAATCACAGAGATAAATAAGCCGTAAAATTGAATCAACATTGATTTTAGATGCTGCTAAAAGTGATGTGAGCTGCTTTGCAAGTATGCTCATACCAGCATCTAATGCCAACTGACGTTGTTGTTGCAATGTTTCGATCTGTGATGAACTCAGCATCATACGTCCTGAGCAACTCAGACTAAGTAATACATCAAAAATTGGTTCACACACTTTTTGACTTAAACTCATTTGAATAGATGAAAATTTTGCTCTCTGTTGTTGCTTCATCATTAAGAGTTGTTCAATCCGTCCAACGATACTTTCTTTCAAAGTCTTTTTTGATTCAGTGAATTGATCAAAATCTAGGTTAAACAAGCGAGTTTTTTCATTTTGCGTGATCAATAAACTCATTGGCGATAACACCAACGTATGTCCTTTAATCTGGCAATATACAAAAACAGAGTTAATTTGAGTTTTTTGATTACACAAGCGTTCGAGCTGACGAATTTTTTCTATTTCTGACGTTTTCCAATCTAAACGTAAATGTATCGCTGATTGATGCTGATCATAGACAGTCCACCACAAACATTGCTCAATTTCATCCACTTGAGGGCTGTCATAGCTAGAAATACTGAGCATTATTGTTTGATCAACACCTTCAATACTATGTAATTGTTGCTGCCAACGTTGCTGTATTTTGTGCCAATTATCAAATCCAATGTGTTGATAAATACTAAAATCTTGAAGATCTTTTAAGCTATGAAGTGGTAAGGCTCGACTTTGTCCTGAAGCAGATAAACGATCATCCTCAGAAAATCGTGGCTGTTGTAGTCGTATCTTTTTCTGCATGAGTTGTTGAGCTGTCATCATCCAAATACTTTGCTGAGACCATGCATTGTAACGATTAAAGTTTGGGTCATTATTTTCAGCACGCGCTAGTGTCACCTCAAAAATTTGAGGGTTTTCTTGCTCTGAGAAATATAAAGTTATTCCTCTAGCGCCACCTAGTGTTCGCCACCAACGTGCGCCTAAAGGTAAAAGCTCTAAATCTATTTGTTCCTGATCTACTTCATATTGACGACGTGACTTCCCTCTTAAGCGAGCTAAAACCTCAGCCTTAGCATGTTCTAACTGGTAAAGATATGCATTGATTTGCGCTAAATACAATAATGTTTCGTGTTCAGAACTATGTTCGTCACGATTTAAAAGTCGAGTAACCTGCCCGCTCAGTTGCCTTAACGTTGCAGCCAAACGAGGTAATGACTCACTTCTAGCTGACATATTCAGTAGATGTAATTGTCGTGCAGTCATTTCATTTACATGCGATAAACCAAACTCAATCAACTGAGCAAGATCATCTTTTAATTCACTAATAAATTGAGCTTCACTCTCACTCAGAACTGCGGGGTTCTCTGTCTCATTTAGTTCCAACTCAGTCCAGAATTTTCCTTGCAGTCGCTGTACTTCACTTAAGGCAGCTAGATAAAATGCAGACTGATCCTTTTCTAAATTTGACAGCATTCCAGCAAAACCAGCCCCTGCAACATAAATAATGTCTTCAGCTAGACTCTTGATACGAATTTTTAAACTATACTCTTCTTCCAATAATTCCGTTTGTTGTTCTTTTTGCCAAAGCCGAGCTAGTTTGATGGCTTTTTGAGTCTGAGCTTTACCGATTTTCTTGGCGATTTGGTTGAGATCAATTGTCAAAATTTCTTCGATCAGATTGGGTTGAAAATTATTTTCAAGTTGTTCAACCAATTCAACAGTCGTACTTTGAATCTCTGCAGCTGAATCTGTTGTTAGATTTACGATCGGTTGCTGAACTGAATTTTGTAAATGTTGTTGCAGATATAAAACGGCTGCAATAATGTGCTTACAAGCACCTGTTGCTGGGCAGGTACATGATGCATTGACTAAACCTGTCGATGATAAACCGACCTGTTGACCATCACTCTCAATGGTGATGTGTTCAGATTGCTCGGTTTTTAAAATAACCTTTCCTGCCTCAAGATCTTTTAAGGCACGGCGAACCAAACCAGTATTTGCATAAGTAGCAAGACTGTCTTGATCATAAGCCAAATATTGGTGTTGCCAACTCATTGCATCACCTCCGCCATCCATTCAGCAAAATGTTCAGGGGTTAGCGCTGCAACAGACATGCCCCTCTCATTTAACTTTTGTGCCATTTGAATATCATAGACAGGGTTAGCTTGTTCATCTAAAGCAGCTAAGCCCAATAATTTTACGTGTTGGCTTTGCAAACGACTAATCGCATTGAGTAAATGTGCTACAGAACCACCTTCTTCAAAATCACTTATTAAGGTAAAAATCGTGCGATTTGGTTGTGTGATAAAACGTTCGCAATAATTCACCGCTTTGGCAATGTCTGTGCCACCACCTAGCTGAACAGTCAATAGCACTTCAACGGGGTCATGTGCCATATGAGATAAATCAACAATATTGGTATCAAATAATACGAGATGTACTTTCACAGCAGGTAAACTTGCCAGAATGCTGGCACAAATCGCACTGTACATGACAGAGTTCATCATTGAACCACTTTGGTCCACGCACAACACGACAGTCCAAGGTAAATGACGTTGTACCCGCGTATTGAAGAATGGTTGTTGAATAATGAGCTTATTTAAATCAGCGTTATAGTGTTTTAGATTTTCCCGAATCGTTCGTCGCCAGTCAAAGTTCTGACTATTTGCAATCAAAGAACGGCGAAAACGATTGCGTCGACCATGAATCGCATTGATAAAGTTTGGTTTTAATCGTGCAACGATTTGCTCTACTACGGTTTGAATAATCTCTCGGACAGCATCTCGAGTTTGTGCATTCATTCGCCCACGCATCGTCAATAATGCTTTAGCAAGCTGAGGTGTAGGCTCTAAACTTTTCAAGCTTTGCGGATCTTTGAGTAATGCATCTAATTGGTAGCGTTCAACTGCTTGAGTTTGAATACGTTCAAAGGTACTTTGCGGAAATAATTTTCGCGCTTGATTGAGCCAATTAATTGCAGTGAGCTGTGAGTCATCTAATGAACCATGACGAGACTCCCCTGCAACATGACCACGTTGTTCATACTCACGGTTGTATAAATAATCGAGAGTACGTTCCAAACGTAATTGTTCTGCATCAAGCTGTACCTGATCCAAAGCTCGATCACTATAGCGACCCAAAATCAACCGCCAACGTGCTGCAAGGTTATTAGAGTTTGAATCATTCATTATACTAACCAACCTTGTAAATTTTGATCGATCAAAAATTCTTGTAGTTGTTGATTTAATTGAACACCTTGTAGCATTTCAGATTGTGAAACCTCACTGATATATTGAGAGATATCCAAACTTGAAACATCATTCAGCAGCGCAATCTTCTCAGCAAAAGCCGCTGTTTCTTTCGGTTTAAAATGAGTAAATGCTTGGCGTAAATCAGGCAGAATCGCCACAAAGGCAGCCTCGTCCCATTTTAATAACAGTTGATTAAGTAGTTGTGCCATTGCAGGATAACGCAATAATAATTCAGGTGCGCTTTGCATCATTCCAGATAGATAAGCGACTGCATGTTCAGAGTTTGCACCTAAACCAAAATGTCGCTGAACTGATTGTTGTAAATCCTGTTCAGTCAAATCACCATCTATAAAACGTAAGGCATCAACCGCACCCGCCAATACATCTAGCTTTTGCCACTCTGTATTTAATCGTGCTAAAGCATTATAAAATTGTGCTAGGAAATTTAGCTCACCACCGACTACACGATTTATCTGCTTAGACAAATTGCGTAATTGCAAAACTTGATTAAGAATTTGCTGTTGTTGATCTGCTGGTGGCGTAGCCAACTGAGACAGTAAAAATAATGCGGTGGGAATGACTTGTTGCATCAGTGCTTTTAGTTCAGGTTGTTGCTGAAATGCTAAAAAATCTTTGCCTGTCCATAAATTTAATAATTTTTGTCCACATTGAATCACCGAATCCAAATCAGGATCAGTGGGTAAGAATTGTTGAACTTCAGCAAACAGAATTGGAATTTGTTTGTGCAATCCCATCAATGCTGCTCGAATTAAAAGCTGTACTGCAAGATGTGATGACCTTCCTTGTCCTGTTTGAGAAAAAGTCTGTTTGATATGCAAGAGTTTTTGTACTGCAACAGTATTTAACTCACTTCCTAACTCTGATAATTCAATCAACTGAGCTTCAACATGGGGTGTCCATGCATAATCCCATTCTTCAAATAATAAATGTAAGCGCCCACCACCTAAGAAATCTGGGCCGCTCACTGACTTGGCAAATCCCACTTGCAAGAAATCAAGTAAATGTAGAAAACGACTGCGCAAACGATGTTTCTGATTACGAAAGACATCCAGTTTTGCGCGTTTGGTCGTCGTTTCATCCAATTTAAAACGATGAACTTTTGCTAAATCATAAACTTGAGCTAACAATGGTGGGGTCTGTGTGGATTGCACCACTTGTCCTAGACGTGCACCACCCAGAATTTGCTTCAATAGACTTTGAAATGCTTGTTGTCCCTCATCTAAACTGCCTTTGACAAAACTACTTTGACAGGCATCAATCAAATCAAAACGACTAATTAAATGATGTTCTCTTAAAGTCGCTAATCTAATCGCCTGTTCAGTTGCATTTTTAACCGTAATAAAACTACTTTCCAAAATCTGCTGTTCGCGTAATTGCGTAGAAAAATCAGACAGTAATTCAACGATCAAGGCTTGTCGCTGTTCAGCATCATCAAAGGATTTCTCCATCATATGTTGCCAGCAACGTTGATAAAATGCAGGCGATGGCATACCAGAAGCATAACCATTTAAAGCATCAAGACGATCAAAACTATAACGAATCAACCATGCTTGGTCATCTTGATCGGCTGACTTCATTTTTTTAATTTTCTTAGGTTTCTCAACCAGTAAATGTGCTGCCAATTGCTCAATTAAGGCCAAGGTGTGAAAACCACCAGTGAGGATACAAATGGTAACTTTGTTATTTGCATAGCATTCTAAGATGCTTTGCAGCATGCATTGTTCTCGGATTAAAGAAGCATCGGCTTCTAAAACACTATCCTCGTAATCTAAACGAGACATAGCACACCAAACGAGCACCTCATGGAAAAAGCTTTGCCAATCATGCATCTCCAGCTTCGGCTTTAACTCAAATAAGTGATCCCAAAGTTCATCATGATTTCGACAGTGCAACTTCTGTGCTAGGGTTTGTAAATACTGACTATGAGCCAAATAGCGCTCTTGCTGTAAGCTTCGACTTTGCCAAGTTTGTTTGGTGATCGTCTTTAATTCATGATCAATCTGACTTGTCCATGCTAAATCAATAAACTCAACCTCAGCATTAATTTCTGGCGCATATCGCAGCGCAACCCATTCAGGTGAATAATCGCAAAATGGATAATAAGCAGTACGCGTTTGTTTCTGTTCCGTCTTTTCATCATCAGCAGCATTATTATTTGCTTCCATGATTTCGGTTTGACACAGTACAGCTAGTGGTGGCTGACTATCTGGATGCTGTAAATCTGCAATTAAACGATTAAATGAACGTGGTGCTTCAATCAATATGTGTTTAGGCTGCAACTGCTGTAATGCCTGTAAACTGGCATAAGCACAAGCTGGGCTATGATGGCGAATCGGTAAAAAATGAATACCCTTATCAGCCAAAGCTGCTTGCTGTTTTAAGACTAGTTGTAAGCGTTGTGGTATCGACATATTTTTTATATTAACCATTCTTTAATAAAGGTTTGCAGAAGCATCTTATGGCACAGCCACACATTGTATTGCTAAAACAGAAGTTTACGTGTAGGCGACACCTTACTTTTCAAGGATGAAAAGTAAGCAAAAATCCTTTGTTGAGCAGAGGGTACATCCTTGTAACCCCTGCTCAACGGCGGCATCCATGCCGCCTCCACGATAGTTAATCAAACTAGAGTTTTAGGTTACAATTATGGATAGTGTCCATTACTGCCAAAACGTTTTTCCAGCATCAAAAAAAGCCTTCCAAGTTACATCCTGTTTGGCACGTTCACGGGCAACATTATCCATATAAAAACGCATACGCTTGGCATCGTCAGCATTATCTTTCAAAACCACACCAATCAACTGACGCGCAATCGCAGCACCACTCAAAGATTGATCCCCCAAATAATAGCCCTCTAAAGCAGCCGCGTAAGCAATATTGACCGCTTCAGCAGTCGACATCACAGCATCAGGGGTTTTAATAGATGTACCGTCTTTGGTTGTGCCTTGACGCAACTCTTGAAAAACTGTGACCAGTAGATCAACCACAGATTCAGACATCTGAATCTGCTGAGATAAATCACCTAACTCAAGTTTCAACTGAGTCAGTACAAGCTCACGTTCAAAAACAGGATCAGCAATCGGTCGTACAGTTTCAAAATTAAAACGACGTTTCAATGCCGATGACATCTCATGCACACCGCGATCTCTTAAATTTGCGGTAGCAATAATATTAAATCCTGCTTTGGCATAAACACGACCTTGATCCCCAAGCTCAGGAATCATCATGGTCTTTTCAGACATTAATGAAACTAAGACATCCTGAATTTCAGGTGGACAACGTGTGATTTCCTCAAAACGAATAATCTTGCCGAGCTGCATCGCTTGATAAACAGGTGATGCAACTAAAGACTTCTCATTCGGACCTTCAGCAAGTAATAAAGCATAGTTCCATGAATATTTGAGATGATCTTCAGTTGTGCCTGCTGTTCCTTGAATGGTTAATCCTGAATCACCACTAATCGCTGCTGCTAATAATTCAGACAGCATAGATTTTGCTGTACCTGGTTCACCAACCAACATGAGACCTTGTTTGCCCATTAAAGTCACAATCGCTCTGTCGACTAAAGCATCATCACCATAAAATTTACGGCTAATCGCTAATTTCTCATCACCGAGAATAAATTGGCGTACAGCACGTGGCGAACGTAACCAACCTTGTGGTTTAGGCGCATGGTCATGCTCACTGATTATTGCAAGTTCTTCTGTAAAACGTTGTTCAGCACTTAATTTAATAATGTCTTGTGGATTCATATCTTTACCATTTTACCAAGGTGTTTTCTTCTGCCATTCAGGATCAAAACCAGAACATGCCTCAGCAACTTTTAAATAATCAGCATAAGTTTCAGCTAATAACACTGGCGGTACATCTACTAAATTCATTCCACTGTCACGCCAAGAACGTACATTCTTTTTCTCAAAACTCAGGTCGTACAATACAGCTGCAAGATTTTCCTCAGGCACATAACTGCCACTAAAACGAATCACCGCAGATAAACCAATTTGGCTAAATGGTTTAAAGTAACTATCAAAAGAGCCACCATCTTCAATTGAAGCACGTTGATAACCAAGCTTGGTAATCACACCACGTAAAGTAAATGTATCGGTTAACCAGCCTTTACGATCCTCAATAATTTCCGCATGTGCTTCAAAAACAGGAAGCTGGTGTGTCATCTGCTCAAATAGGAACTTCACTTTATAATCTTTAAAATGTGCTTGCCATGCTTCTGCATCTTCAGCACTGATCAAAACACCATGTGCAACTTTGATTTGACTATCTAGTGCTAATTCAATTTCATCATCTTCAAGATTTAATAAACTGCCGTCATCACTAGGACGGAAACTTTGTAAAACTTCACCTTCTGAAGAAAGCTCCAACCAAACTAAACGTTGAATTAAACGTTTCATAATTGGGTGAGCAAATAGGTATTCTTGCCAATCCGCACTGCTCCAAGTTCGTTCACTACACATCGCTTCATATAAACGTTGTGTTTGTAGATCAATCACTTGTTTAAATTCTTTCTTGCTACTGCTGAATAATGATTTAGCTTCTTTAATTAAGCTTTCATCATCACCTTGTCTTGCAGCAGGCAAAGCTTTAATCATTTTTCCATCTTCATTTTTAAGTACGAACTTATCTTTATCATCTACATAGGCAGTTAAAACTCGAGAACCATACTCTAGACTCAATACACCTGTGTCATCTAAGCCTGCGGTCGGAATCGTGCGATCTGCCAATTCATCACTACTCCATTGATTGCGCTCTGCGATTTGTTCAACCAATTGTTTCGCTAGATTCTGAACAGATGCTGTGCGGTAACGACGTGACAAACTCAGAAGTAATTGAATGATCAATGGATCATCACTAATTGAAAAACTACTCAACATCGCTTCGATTTGTGCACGACGTTGGTAATGTTGCTTCATATAATCTTGCAACAATTTTACCGCAACACTACCTTGCGTTTTAAAAGTCAGTGCCAACATTCCTTTACTTTTAATTGCAGAACCTAAATAAATTGCTAAACGCTCACGTTTAATTTCTTCAACCACTTCTTCCAATGTGATGTGTTCATAACGTCCATAATATTCAGGGTACTTTTGTCCCCAGCGTTTAAATGAATCTTGATAAGATGCTAAACGACTCGGTGCTTCTTTCGTTGCAACCTCCATCGCCTCTTCTAAAGTTGGATTACGAGTGTCTTGATGTATAAAGCTTTGCAGTAAATACAATGCAAGCGTTTGTTGGCTTTTATCATTTAACAGTCCGATATAACGCTGTAACAATGCATTGGGCACTGGGTCTTTCAATTTGTCAGCTAAAACGATCCACCATTGAATAATTTGAGGATCAACTGTTGTACCATCTTGCCACTGCGCTTGAGGTAAATGCTGTAAATCAAACCAAGTAAAACTACTGGCAATCTTCGCTTTCAACCCCTTTTCAGCATCTTTGAGCAAGGCTTTTGGTGAAAGATAAATATTAATATCTTCACCTAACTGCTCTAGAGCCGTCAGAATTGCAGCGATAACCACTTCTTTTTTCTCTTTTTTTAATAAATCATAAAGTGCTGTGACCGCAGAAGGATGTTGTAAACGCGCTAACCATTCGACCGCTGTAATACGAATTTCTTGTTTACCATTTTCTAAAGCTTCAATCGCTCTTAAATGAATATCAGGGAGTTTTTTTAATACTTCCTGAGCGTCAAAACGTAAACGTTTTCCATCCCCCAAAGCGAACTCAAGTAATCGAGGAATAAACTGTTTAGGTACTTGCGGGAACCGTTGTAATAAAGCTAATGCCTTGATTGGATCATAATAACGCCATGAATTTTGATTTTTACTTGGTAGTAGCCCTAAAGCTTCAGCAATTAAATCAATGTTCTCAACAAAAAAAGGAATAACTTTTTCATCATCAGAAATTCGAGTATTTAGTTCATCACCGCTATAGTTTTCTAGGTATTCATTTGCAATACAACGTTTACTACTCTCTTCTGAAATACCGACTTGTTGCAAAACTTGGGCTAACTGACGTAACTCAATTGTTTCCCAGTTCTTAGTATCTAAAAATTGGAAAAACTGATACCAGTTGATCCAATCATTGTTTCGATGCCCTAGCACCAAACGCGCTGCATGAATCAAACTAAACTCAGGTAACTGCTGTAATTTTTTTTGATAATTAGCAATTTCTTCAATATACGAACGATAGTTTTTTTGACCATTTAGATGACCAAGAATTAATTGTCCAACATTTTCAACTTTGTCATATGATTTGCAGAAGTCTCGGTAGTTATTCTGTCTCCAATGGCTTTTGTATCCACCTTTTTCAACAGCTTTATTATCTTCAACTTCTTGTTCAGAAGCTTGACGATATTTTTCTTTTACCGCCAAATAATTATCCTGTAGAACCTGAGCAAAACTTTCAGGAATGTCTTGAGCCTCAATCACTTCAATTTCAGGTAAGGTATATTCAAGCTCGACCACTTGACCCAAAGATTCGAGTCTTTGTAAAGCAGAAAGGATATTTGCCTGTACTGATTTTAATTTTTCATTTTCTGCTGCTTGCTGCAAGATTTCCCGATTTTGCTCACCTAAACGTGCTAGCAAATCGGCAGCGAAACTACGTTGTTTGCTCTCGCCATTGATCAAATAATGTTGCAAATGTTGCTGACTTTTAGCATCGTCAAGATGTGTGAGTAAAACAGTCGCTTGCTCGCGAACACCTTTGCTAGAACTTAATGCGAGCATAATGATAAGTTCAGTTTGCTTTTGTAATAAGTCGTGATGCTGAGCAATAAACTCTAGGAAAATTCCTTGCGCTGCGGCAGAAAGTTTAGGTAAAGTTTCACGAACTTGTTGTGCATAATCAGTGAAGAACTGGACACTATCCGAAAGCTTAAACAAGAAATTCAATTGATCATAGTGATAACTATTTACACCATTACGCTCAAATAAAGTCGTAATAAACCCTTCAATATTATTTTCAGGTTCAAATAAATAAAGTTGCTTTAATGCTGTAAGTGACCAAAGATCGCGATGTGATTTTTTCTGACGGTCATCAAAACTTTGATGATTAAAACTTGTTAATAATCCATCTACCAATACATAGCTAAACCATGCTGGAGTTTGCTTAGACAGTTGAGAATAATTACGTTGTTGTGTTGCCGCTTCTAAGAATTTTCCATAACGAATAATTTGTTCACTATTCAGTTTTGTAAAAATATTGATATACAGCTTATAACGCGCATTTTGTGAGGCTTTACATAATTTTTCTTGTGCTTTGGTTAACTCAGCAGATGGCCAGTACCAGCCATATGTACCAGGGCTACCAAGCAAAGCACATACTTTATCGGTCGCTTGCTGCTGTAAGGTCAATAAAACCTCTGGGTTTTGACCATTCACGATATAGTTTAGAACTTGATTGGGTAAGGACGAATCAAGTTCTGTTAAAGGCTCAACAATCGTACTGAATAATGCCAAAGTTTCTGACTCTATCGCATTTTGACCTTGTGGGTTGATGAATTGATTCACTTTATTCTTAATACTTTCAAACATTAAATAGCCTCTTATTTTCCCCAATTTTAATCACTTTTCATTTATTGATTTAAAAATCAATATTCGTTTTTTTAATTTAAAAATTCTATAACAATCATTTTTACTCATCGAATATATTCTCATGTTTTCATTATAAGCAAATACAATTTTAAGTCAGCCTCTTGTTAAAGCATCTGCGACATTTATTGTCGTACTTTTTTTAAGATAAAAAAAGGCCACTTCAAAGAGTAGCCATTTTGTATTTAAGAAGAATTACCAACTTATATTTACACGTCTGTTTGGTGCTAAACAATTTACAAGTTGGTTATTGGCTTTATGTCCAGCACATTGTTGATATAAATCCGTTTGGCTATTTGCTTGGATTTGAATACGATTGATATCAACGCCTTCATTTATCAATTTCTATATAGCGAAATTCAGTATAACTATGAATAACACATTCTAATTATACTTTGAAATTATCCAAGGCGATTTAAGAAGTCTAGTTCTATCTAACAGAGAAACACTCTATTCTTTTCTTAAGCATCAAATCTGATTTAGTACTTATTCAATGACCACTAAAATATAATTATATAATTCAAGGATACCGTCGAAAAGTGTATTTAATAAGCACTTTTTCATAAAAAATTAAAGCTTTATTAGGAAGTTAGAATATTCATAACTTCCTAAATTTGGAAATCAATAAATTGCCATATGATCACGGTGAATCATTTCTAAAGAACGTGCTTCGCCTAATACTTGGTATACTTTTTCAGAAGATAAGCCTTTAACCATTTCTGCAGAAGAAGAACTAAAATTCACTCGGCCAACAGCAATTCTACTACCACGTTGATCAATACACTCAACCACATCCCCCCGAGCGAAATGCCCTTGGATAGCCTTGACCCCAACAGGTAATAAACTGCGATGTTTGAGTTTAATTGCTTCAACCGCACCATCATCTATCACTAGACGACCAGCCGTTTGCAAATGTGCTGCTAACCATTGTTGATGTGCTGTGACTCGATCATTATCAGTAGTGAATAATGTTCCTAACATCTCTCCAGCCATCAAGCGCGCAAGTACATGATCACTCTCACCACTAGCAATCAGTGTTGGGCATCCAGATTTTGCTGCAAGTCTTGCCGCTCGAACTTTAGTGACCATTCCGCCACGACCCAGAACACCGCCGCCGCCAGCCATTTCAAATAAGGTATCGTCTAAAGCACGTACCGAAGAAAATAGCTTAGCATTTGGATTACTTCGTGGATCTGAATCAAACATGCCTTGCTGATCAGTTAAAATAATCAACAATTCTGCATGAACTTGTCCTGCAACCATGGCAGCTAAAGTATCATTATCACCAAAACGAATTTCATCTGTGGAGACTGTATCATTTTCATTGATCACGGGAATCACGCGCCAATCAATCAAGTTTTGCAATGCATCACAAGAATTGAGATAACGACGACGATCAGCAAGATCGTCATGCGTAAGTAAAACTTGTGCCGTTTGAATTCCATGCTGATCCAATACACTAGACCATGTATGAATCAAACCCATTTGACCAATGGCCGCACAAGCTTGCAAACTGGGTAAATCAGTGGGTCGACTCGCAAGTTTCATGCGTACCATCCCTTCTGCGACTGCACCTGATGACACAAGTATAATTTCGTGCCCAGCATTGTGTAGATCTGCAATTTGTTTCGCCCAATGCGAAATTGCTTGCAAATCTAAACCTTGACCATTTGCAGTCAGTAAAGATGATCCGATTTTAACAACGATTCGTTTACACGCATTGAGCTGACGTTGCCCATCGACCACTTCTATCATTTTTTCCTCGATTTACTAGTCACGTACATAGACACTTTCTACGTCGCCTTCATCCTCATCTTCATCAAAATCTTCATCATCGTCCAAGCCAGCCTCACGCTGAGCCTTCCGCATTGCACGATATGCTTCTTTCGCCGCGATGGTTTGTTCACGTGTTTCAGCTTCAAGCTGTTCACGGAATGCTTTCACTTCTGCTGCATACTCAGGATCTTCAATTTCGCGTTCACGTTGTTGCTCGATTTGATCCATGAGGTAATACACAACTTCTTTAGTTCCTTCAGACATCAAACCAGAAGTTTTAAATACAGGGCCTTCCCACTGCAATTCATCAAGAATATGCTGACACCACTCTTCTCTTGATTCTTCAGGAAGTTGGTCAAGCTTGTTCAATACAAGAACTACGGGAAGTTTTGCTAAAGTTGGCGAGAATTTTACTAACTCACCTAAAATAGCCTTTGCATTATGTGCAGGATCCGAACCATCAATTGGTTGAACATCAACAATATGCAACAAGATACGAGTACGCGCCAAATGCTTGAGGAAACGAATTCCTAGCCCTGCACCTTCCGCCGCACCTTCAATTAATCCTGGAATATCCGCCATTACGAATGAGCGATGACGATCGGCATCGACCACACCTAAGTTAGGCACCATAGTTGTAAATGGATAATCTGCAACTTTTGGTTTTGCTGCGCTGACTGCGCGAATAAACGTTGATTTACCAGCATTCGGCATACCAAGCAAACCAACATCAGCAAGCACTTTCAACTCTAAACGCACTTCACGGTATTCGCCTTTAATACCATGTGTACATTTACGAGGAGAACGATTGGTTGAAGATTTAAAATGCGTATTACCTAAACCACCATCACCACCATGTGCAACTTTTACGCGTTGACCATCGGCGACCAAGTCACCAATAATATCGCCAGACTCAGTGTCCACGATGGTTGTACCCACAGGTACTCTTAGAATAATGTCTTCACCACCACGGCCTGAGCAGTTTGCACCACGACCATTTTTACCACGTTCAGCGCGGAATCTACGTGTATAACGATAATCTACGAGCGTACCTGTGTCATCATCTGCTTGAATATAAACACTTCCACCACGCCCCCCATCTCCACCATCAGGGCCACCAAAAGGGACAAATTTTTCACGGCGAAAACTAGCTACGCCATTGCCACCGTCGCCAGCCTCTACGGTTATGACTGCTTCATCAACAAAGCGCATGTGCCAATCCTCTGAATTCTGTAAAGCCGGCTATTTTGCCACATTTTAAGAAAATTCTCGAATAGAAAAATCAGCAAATTGATTTTTTTAAATTTACTCTTCGTTCAATATGTATTTTTACTATTTTTAATAGTTACAAAAGACAGTGAGAACTTAATTCATCGCAAAATTAACGTCTGGCCAATAACAATGCACTGAGACTAAAGCCCCTTTTTTCTCAACATCTAGTCCAGCATATTCTTTGTTTTGCTGAACATTAAATTTGAGCTTGCTAAAGTTCTTTTGCGCTTTGAGTGTCGACAAATCAAAGTACAGTGTTTGATTCATTTGCTTTGCCATATTTCCATAAGAAAAGTCAATTTTCTTCACTGGAACACCACGATACTCAACATTCTTTAAGAAAAAGGTATTGCTTACGTAAGCTCGCTCCTCAACAAATCTATTTTTAATAACATAAGGCTTTATCACTTTAGCAACGCTAGTAAATTCATACAGATCATAATCATCACGGATAGCACAATCTTTTTCATAACGATCCTGCATGGCTAGCTTCAAATCATATACCGCTGCTTTTGTATAAGTTGGCACCACAACCAAACTGATTAACAAAACCCCAAAAGATTTTTTCATTTTATTTGTCTCTTTTAAATTATAAAAAATGATTAAGAATATATCATCTATGGCCGGACATTCTTCAATGGCAACTCCATTTGCATATCTAAGTTTGCTTTAGTTTGCTGTACCGAATTATACATGATCGCATCAAACGACGAGATCTTACTCATATTAATCGTATCATTCATATAAAAGGTTGGCTTGAATTGATGTTTCACTGGTAAATCAACTGACTCATCAAAAGCAAAATGCACTGGTCCATCAAAAATAATTTTCACAGGCACGGTATAAGTTCGTTTTAGTTGAAATGGAATATCTAACTTGACAGGGATATTCAAACTTAAAGGGAATTTAGGCAATAGTTTGTTCTGGTAAATCAAATCCGTACTTGTTTGAATCGGTACAAGCTCATCAACTTTCAGCATTGTTTCATAGTTAATATCAACTGTAATAGGTGTTTCCACCTCAAAACTGAGATCAGCCAAATACTTACCCTTTAATGGTAATTGTAGCGTCCGATCTATATCCAAAACCGTATTCAGTTGACCTTCAGATCTTACTTTTAAATGATCACCAACTTGAATTTTAGTGCCTAATGATTCGGGTAATCGAATATCAGCCTGTTGCGCAGAAACAATCAAAGAAGCCTGAATGTTTAAGTAAAACCAAAACAAAATAGCAACCAAGGTCGTGACAATCACGAAGCTAATCAATAAACTTTTCAGTGATTTAGTAATATCCATTACTCACTCACCTTTACGTCATGTTCAGCAGCTTGAACTTCGACAGGTTTTGCTTCAACACGGTTCAAATACATGGTGGATAAAGGAATTTTTAACTCGCCCTGCGCAATTTTCACAGGTAAAGTGTTTGTCACATCTACAGAAGCATTCAATTCCGAAGTAATCGGAACATTCAGCTTACCTTGAATTGGAATATTGGCATCCAACTCTGCTTTCAAAGGAATATTTAAATTTTCTTTCAAAACTGTTTTTACTGTCGCGTCAAATTTTAAATGTACTTTTTGCTGTAATGGTACTTGGATATCAATTGGGACGTCTAATTGCAATGGAATTGAACCTTTTAAAGGCAAGGTCACATCTTTACCTAGAATTTTTACTTGAACCTTAGTATCAATTGGTAAATTTTGATTTACTTTAATCGTTTCTTTAACAGGAATCGTGGTGTTGATTGGAACTAAATTATCAAAATAGACACGTGGTGTAAGAGTTTGAGTGAGCGGAACACTTAATTGTTCATTAATTGGAATTTTGGCATTCACACGTCCATTTACATCAACATTTAGTGCATCTTTAACTTTTACTCTCACCTGCAAAGGCTCTTGTAAATCAATTGCGACATCTTGATTCTTTAACGGAATATAAATATTAAAGTGTTTGAAGACCCACATTGCGATATAGACACCGCATAGATTGGCAATAATAATTAAAACAAATACCATGAATACACGTTTGAACTGAAACAATGCACTTTCCCTAATTGATTACATCCTTTCTGTTATTGTTATCTAATTTTAAGTTTTTATCTGCATAAATTACGTACTTATTAGGTTGTTTAAAGCGCAATTAGTATAAAGCTAGGTCTTAAATTCATTAATTTTCATAATTACATTAATAATTGAAATATAATATTATTTTCATTAATCCTAGTTAATTCAGCTCTTGTTTATATTTTAAAAGCACAATATTTTCACTTTAACCATCTCTCTACTTATGTGACAAACAAAAATAAAATTCCCGTTCAATTCAATAATTCATGTTATATGAAATATCGAATTAAACAGGAGCTGACATCAGAAAACGATCTTTACGGTGTTATTATTTCAGCCAACGATCTAGAGCATTTTGATCTTCAACGTTTAATTCAACATGTATTAATTTACTTTCAGTCGCATTAAGTTCAAATTGTAAGAACTCATCACGTCGGAAAGCATAAACAGTAAACGTACCATCTTGTTTTGCATATTTGGCTAAAAGTTTTTCTGATGCTTTAATGCCATCAATTGCAATTATGACATCATTAGCAGATAAACCAGCCAGAGCGGCAGCACTATCACGGCGAACATTTTGCACCAATACGCCTTCAGCTTTATCTACTGCTTTTAATCCAAATGGCAGAGCTTTGTCATTTTTAAGGTTATAACTTAAACCAAACTCAGGAAATAATTGATCTAAAGGTAATTCATCTGTGGTGTTGATCAAATGATTAATTTGTTCGACCCAATTATCGCCAGTTAACTCATTACACAGCTCGAAAATTGTCCGTTCATTAACCTGAATACCATTTTGAGTATTTTCATATAAACGACGCATTAGGCTATCAAGATTTGATCCCCGTAAGCGCAAACCTAAATCCAAACACAATGCGACCAAGCTTCCTTTGTTATAGTAGCTTGTCCCTGCATTATTAGAGTTTTCATCTTGACGATAGAATTTAATCCACGCGTCAAAACTCGATTCAGAAACCGATTGGATAAAGCGTCCTGGATTTTGCAAGTATCGATCTATTTGCGCTTTAAGCAACTCTAAATATGACTTTTGAGAAATCACGCCACCACGCAATAAAATCAGATCATCGTAATAAGAAGTAAAACCTTCAAAGATCCACAATAAGCTGGTGTAACCTTCTTTATTTAAATCATAATTGGCAAAGTTTTCAGGTCGAATAAATTTTATCAACCATGAATGAAAATACTCGTGGCTACACAGCCCCAAGAAACGTTGATAATCCTTAGATGGTTCTTCTGGCTCATTGGCTTTAGGTAAATCATCTCGTGGAGTAATCAAACTGGTACTATTACAATGTTCTAAACCACCATAACTATTGCCTGTTGCCATAGTCATAAAGGTATAGTTTTTGAATGGTGCCGAACCAAACATCTCGATTTCAGTACGACATATTTTTTCAATATCCGCTTGTAAACGGTCTAAATGTGTATTGTGTTTGCCTGAAATCACAAATTCATGAGGAATACCATTCGCCTCAAAGCTAAAACGACTTTGATCCGCTAGCTCAAATGGGCTATCTATTAATTGATCGTAATGATCTGCTTTCAGCGTAAAGCGCCCTTTGACTAAGCTTTTATTTGGCAAACCCGTTGCGATTTGGAAGTGTTTCAATTCATCTGGCAAGAACAATTCAACTTCACACGGTGCTTGCTCTTGATCTTGTAGTCCTAAACACACGCATGCAGGGTTTACATATAAACGAGTTTGATCGACATATGCGCCACGTACTGATAAATCATAAGCATATACATCGTATTCAACTGTAATCAGTTCATGATCATTGTTAAACAAACGCCAGCGATTTTTTTCTGTTTTTTTTATGCTTAATAAACGCCCTGCTTCGTCAGATGCTTTTACTGATTCGATATGTTTTGAAAACTCTCGAATCAAATAACTCCCCGGTATCCAAGTCGGCAACCAAAGTTCTTGGTTGGGATTTGCAAGAAAACGAAGCGTGACATGAATAAGGTGTTGGCGATAATCGTCAAACTCAATTTGATAGTGCAACATAGTTTTTAATCATGAAAATAGGAACAGTTTCACACAGCTTAGCATTTTTTTACAAAGTCATGCGCGGATGTATTAATTGTCAGCAAAAGTTGCTGGATTCTTCAACAAAAAAGTCATAGCATGCTTTTTTCGCATTTCATGCCATCGGATCGGCAACACAAGGTATTCACGTGAAATTTCTCCTCTCCCTCTTTACGTTGTTTAGTCTGTTGTGTGCAAACCTTGCACATGCAAATTTACTTAACATTGCCCCTGAAACGGTAGAAGCTCAAGCTTGGTCAATTGTCGATGCACAATCAGGACAAATCATCGCTGAGCATAATAGTCATGTCCAGCGTGCACCTGCCTCACTCACCAAAATGATGGTTGCATACATCGCTCTAAAAGAAATCGAAGCGGGTAAATTACGTAAAGAAGAGATACTCACTGCAACACCTGTCGTGAGCACAGTGATGTGGGATGAGTCACAAATGTATTTGAAGGCTGGTGAACAAATTTCAGTTGATCAACTTTTAGCGGGTTTGATCGTCATGTCAGCGAATGATGCAGCAGTCACGCTAGCTGAAAAAATTTCGGGCAGTGTGCCGCAGTTCGTTACACGTATGAATCTAGAGGCTCAAGCATTGGGCATGAAGGATACGCACTTTAGTAATCCTGCTGGGATTACCATGACTGATCATTATTCAACAGCTGCTGACTTGGGTTTATTAGCAAAAGCGATTGTAAAAGAAACGCCTGAATACCTCTATTATTCAAAAATGCCAAGTTTTAGCTATAACCAACACTTCCATCACGCCACCAATCTTGCATTAAAAATGGATCCTACAGCAGATGGTTTAAAAACAGGTTATACCAAAGCGGCAGGTTATAACTTAGCTTTAACTGCTGAACGACCAACATCAAATCCGCATGTAGAAAAGCGTCGCCTTATTGTTATTGTGCTTGGTACGCCAAGTGCTGTGAAACGAGCTGAAGTTGCACATAAGTTAATGAATTTAGCTTATACCTATACCCGTGATGAAGAAGTCATTCCAAAGCAAAGACTTATCGCAGAACTTCCAGTGATCAAATCAACATTAAAAATATTTAAAGTAGAGACAAAACAACCAACTATCGTGACCACTTCACTCTATGATCAAGCAATGCCAATAGATTTGAATAATTTTAATCTATTGACACAACGCATTCATTTGGTCGATGCAAATCAACAAGTGACTACAATCGAGCCGCTGCAAACCACCAATACGCATATTAATATTGAACTTAATGAGCAACATTTAACGGCCCCATTGACTCAAGTGATGAACTTGGCAACCGTATCAATTTATCAAAATAATCAACTCATTCGTAGTTTACAGATTGAAAACGAAGTACAGATTGAAGAAGCCAATATCTTCCAGAAAATTATGATTTGGTTTTCTAATCTATTTTCATTTTTTTCAAGTAATGATACCAGTACTGCCAAACTCTATCCTTTAAATCAAGGGTAGAAACTTGACAATTTTAATCAAGATTGACCATACAATGTTGAAAAAAGGATGGCATAATCCAACCATCCTTTCACAAAAATAATTAGGTTAATCATGAGCAAAACCTTACATCATATCGTGATTGTGGGTGGTGGCGCAGGTGGTTTAGAACTTGCAACACAATTAGGTGAACGTTTTGGCAGTCGAAAGAAAGCTAAAATCACACTAGTTGATCAAAACCTCACCCACATTTGGAAACCACTTCTCCACGAAATTGCTGCTGGCTCTCTCAATCCCCACGAAGAACAAACCAATTATTTTGCTCACGCAGAAAAACATCATTTTGAGTTCCTACTTGGTACCTTAATTGATGTAAATAAAGACCAAAAACAAATTACCATTTCTCCCCCACAGCTTTCTAAAGAACACACGCCTGTTATTCAGAACTTAACTTACGATACATTGGTACTTGCAGTAGGTTCTGTTTCAAATGACTTTGGTACTGAAGGTGTTCGTGATTATTGCCATTTCTTAGATAGCCGTAAACAAGCGGATATTTTCCAACAAGACTTATTCCATTTGTATATTGAAGCGCAAAATCAACCAACAGAGCGTGCGTTAAATATTGGCATTGTTGGTGCAGGTGCAACAGGCGTTGAACTAGCAGCCGAACTCATTGAAACCACTAAAAACTTTTATCGTTATGGATTAAAGAAAATTAATCCTAAACAAGTCAAAATCACTTTGATTGAAGCTTCAGATCGTATCTTGCCTGCTCTGAACGAAAAGACGGCTGCACATAGCGCCAAACAATTGAAGAAGATGGGCATCGAAATTTTGACTGAACATAAAGTTCAAAAAGTTGATGAAACAAATGTTTATTTCAGCAATGGCGATGTCATTCATTCAGACATTACCGTTTGGGCTGCTGGTGTGAAAGCGCCGAAGGTCTTGGAATCATTTACCGACTTTAAACGTGACAAGATCAATCGTTTAATGGTCTATGCAACACTACAGACTTATTCTGATCCAAACGTTTTTGCCTTTGGCGATTGTGCTAATTGTCAACTCGATGCGCGCCAACCACCACTTGCTCCACGAGCGCAAGTTGCAAGTCAGCAAGCCACCTTCCTCGTCGATGCAATGGCAGCACGTTTATCAGCTTCACCACAACCGATGTTTAGCTTTAGCGATAAAGGCTCTTTAGTGTCATTAAGTCGCAATCAGGCTGTTGGTGAATTACTTGGTGATGTCAGTGTGCAAGGTTTTATTGCAAAAACCATGTACGTTTCGCTCTATCGACTTCATCAAGCAAATATTCATGGCTACACTCAGGCTGGGGCATTAACTGTAAAAGATTTACTGACCCGTCGTGTACGTCCAAAAATTAAGCTTTATTGAGTTGAAATCTTAAATTTTGCTCCCATAAATAACGAAATCGTTTCAAAAAGTGGAAAATAGTCAACAAAATCTATTTTTCACTTTATGATATACACCTAAATTGATTGAATGGATCAAACAACATGACTGCTATTGCAAATAACCACGTGGTTTCATTCCACTACACTTTAACAAACGCTGAGGGTGAAACACTTGATCAATCTCAAGGTGAACCACTTGCATATTTGCACGGCGCAGGCAACATCATCCCTGGTCTAGAAAATGCTCTTACAGGTAAAACTGTTGGTGAAAAATTCACAGTAAACGTACCTGCTGCTGAAGGCTACGGTGAATATAACCCTGATCTAGTTCAAGAAGTTCCAGCTCAAATGTTCCAAGGCGTGGATAACATCCAAGCGGGCATGCAGTTCCAAGCTCAAACTGATGATGGCGTTCAAATCGTAACTGTTAAAGCTGTTGAAGGTGACAACGTTATCGTTGATGCGAACTTCCCATTAGCTGGTCAAGATCTTACTTTCGAAGTTGAAATCGTTGAAATTCGTGATGCGACTCAAGAAGAGTTAGATCACGGTCACGTACACGGTGTAGGTGGTCACCACCACTAATTCCTCTATGAATTAGTACATCTCAAAAAGCAAAGCCTCGGCTTTGCTTTTTCTTCACATAAGCACCTATAAAATATAAATAATAATTTTTAAAGAACTTTATAGAATTGCTATGTCAAATACTTATCAATTAATCTGGTTCCGCCAAGACCTCCGCGTCCGTGATCAGGCAGCTTTATGGCATGCCCGTCAGAATGGTCCATGTATAGCGATTTGTATTCTGTCACCTGAACAATGGCAACGTCATGACGATGCGGATATTAAAATTGATTTTTATTTGCGCCAACTTTTAGAGCTAAAAACAGAACTTTCCAAACTACAGATTCCTTTACTCATATTTACTGTGCCTCTTTGGGATGACATTGCGGAGTTTTTTGTTGATCTCGCAGAAAAATTACCATTTGAAAATGTGTATGCCAATATTGAATTTGGCTTCAATGAACTCAAACGCGATAATGAAGTACAACAAAGTTTAAATCGTCAAAAAAAAGAACTGATACTGTTTCAAGATCGAACGCTGTTTCCAGTTGCAAGTATTCGAACTCAATCGAATCTACCCTATCAAGTTTTTGGTGCTTTCAAAAAAAGTTGCTATCAACGCTTAGAACTCGGTTTACCTCAGTGTTATCCAATCCCAGAAACCCAAGCACCCATAGAGTTTGATTTTTGTCAGCTACACCAAACAGATTTACAGCACATCCAAAATCACTATGCTGACAAAATTAAAGACAAAAATGCGAGTGAATGGCGAGTGGGTGAAAAACATGCGAGAAACCTACTCAATCAGTTTGTTGAAAAACGAATTATTCAATATAACGCTTTACGGGACTATCCTTCGGTTAAAGGAACTAGTCAACTTTCTGCCTATTTAAATATTGGAATTATTTCAATTCGTCAGTGCATTCAAGCAGCATTTAGACATCAACAAGGTGATTTTGTTATCCAGTCCGAAGGACAACAAACATGGTTAAATGAATTATTA
>Ga0209599_10000243_pt1 | contig 38533 bp, 35 predicted proteins | sample Shrwel_input2_FT_FD_187534 | JGI IMG/M metagenome (GOLD analysis project Ga0209599, IMG submission 187534) | Subsurface microbial communities from deep shales in Ohio, USA - Utica-3 well 1 S input2 FT (SPAdes) (version 2) ...
GTTCAAGCATGAACACCTCACAGAAGGCACCGTCACCGCAGTTCGCGACATGGGCGGTTATGCTCGTTACACGTTCGCGAAGAAGTCCACCAAGAAAGAGCCGAAGGTGCAGCCGAAAGCTGACAAGAAACCTTCCACCAAGAAAGAGCCGAAGGTGCAGCCGAAAGCTGACAAGAAACCTTCCACCAAGAAAGAGCCGAAGGTGCAGCCGAAAGCTGATCCGGCTCCGAAGTCCGAAGGCAAGCGCAACAAGAAAGTTGCCGATGGCGTCGCCGCCGCACTTGCCGCACTGCGCGATGCAAGCGGCCTTGATGCCAAGATCGCAAGCAAGGTTCTGCATGGTGTTCTGGCCGAGCTGAATGCCGCCGCTCGCGATGCAAACTTTGACGACCATATCACCATCGAAGGTGATGCCGTGTTCCAAGAAGAAGGCGGCGCTCGCGTCATGCTCAAGATTGGTTTTGATCTGGGCAACTACTACCAAGGCGAAGCCGAAGCCGAAGCGCTGGAAGTTGACGAAATGCTCGACGCGCTGATCGAGGGCGGTTTCCTGACTGCAAGCCAAGCACGTCGCATGGAAGACGACGACATTTGCCGCAAGTACAGCGAGCATTTCTCTGAGGAAGAGGAAGAGAACGAACTCGACACCGACTTCGACGGCGATGAGGACGAAGACGAGAACGAAGAAGAGGAAGACGAAGAGAACGAAGACTTCGATCCGGAAGACGAAGAGAACGAAGAGGACGAGGACGAAGAGAACGAAGAGGACGAGGACGAAGTTCCTTACATCCAAATCGATCTGCCCGCTACCTGTTTCGAAAATCTGCCGCGCCTGCCGAAGAACGAAGCGACCGACCTGAATGCCGAAATGCTGGAAGCGTTGGGTCTGGATGACCTCTTCCCTGGGATCGTGTTCGACTACTCGCACAAAGACAAGGAACTCGAACTCGCGTTCGTCGCGTTCGCCAACAATGAGAACGGCGACCCGTGCATGGTAATGGCTCGCGTCGAAGACATTGAGAACGACCGTGAGAGCGTGCGCCGTATGTGGGTATCCACCAAGTTCGCGGCCAAGCGTCTGACTGTCCAAATCGGTGAAGCGGAAGGCAACGACAACGAGGAAGAGGAAGAGGAAGACGAGGACGGCTTCACTATCTAACCTCTCCCCTGCCTCGTATGTGAGGGGCGAACGTTCGCCCCTCTAAGGAACATCAATGATTGACAGTCGCATCGTCTATCAGCTTTTGGTTGGTGCAGCCATGAGCAAGACGCTTATCGATCTGAGTGCCGTCCTTTCCCATCATTACTTAGCGCCTGACGATCCGAAGTTCAACGCATATCGTAGCCAAGTGAACGAAACGCTACTTGGTTTGTACGAAATGGATTTGAAAGCCGGACGTCCGCCGTTAAGTGCGCTGTTCGTGCTCCGGCAAACGAAGTTGCCCGGGCCAGCGTTACGTGACGCAATTGAAAAGAGTCGCGGCGCGAAGTTCCAAAGCACCGAAGAATGGAAAGCCTACTGGCGTGAGTTGATTACTTCGATTTACACGCATTACGACTTTCCTGTAAAGGAATAATATGAGGGGCGACAAGCGCCCCTTGGAGTGTTGCCCTATGAACAAAATCGACACACTGAGGCGTTTCGTCTCCGCCTTGATGCACGAAGATAGTGAAGTTACTCCCGTGGTGATTCACTCCCGTGCAATCTATAACCTGTCCGAAAAGAAGCGCAATGAAATCGGCGCGCTCGCGCTTGCCGAAGAGTTGACGCAACGTCTCCATCCAACTTACTGCGTCATGTACGCGGCGAGTGCTGTAAGTGATTCCGTCGGCGGTGGGCCGCTTGAAGATGACGCCGACGACTACGTGATATTCGGCCCGAATGTTCGCACTGCATCTTTGGAGAAAGTATTCGAAGCGATGCGCAACGATCCTTTCTCGCAGTTCGACGGACAAGAGAACACGCCTGAGTATGTTCAGCGATGGTGGCTGGATACTCACGATTCGCTACCGCAGTTTATGGTAGACGAGGAAGACAACGACAAGGGGTGATCTGTGATATTCGATATTCTGGACATGTGTGATGTGGACGTGTCTGATTCGCGTTGGCACCGCACGGAAACAAAAGGTAAGCAGGGCCAAGGTAACTATTCCTCAATCAAGTATCTGCCGCGCATTTCGGTAAAGCGTGCGAAGCGCATTATCGACGAGGTACGTGCAGATTTAGCGAGCGCTCCGAAGCGTGATCGTCTGGTTGATATGGTTCGCGCTGGTCTCGGCGTGCCTCCCGATGTGGAGTTGTTGAAGACTCTGCGTCAAACAACCGCAGGCATGACCGAAGAGCAACGCACTGAAATGTTCGCTGCGATTGCTGGTGTCGAAGCATCCGTTGAGGCAGTTGCATCCTTTATGTCGCCGTGGCCGTTCGTGCCGTCGCGTGACTGGGTGAGCACTGCGCTGGGTCGCGAAGTGTGGCCGTTCTTCAAATCCGAAGGGCGCGGCACACAACACGAAATCAGCGTGCCTCAACACGCTGCGTACGGCGCGCTGGTGTATCGTCAGAGGTCATACGAAAGCAGCGAATACAAACTGTGTGATGCGTTTGTGTTCAAGCATCGTAAGGGCGTTAACGCTGTGCCTGCCATGTTCGCGTTGCGTGCTGACCTGCTCGCTAAGAGTGGCCCGCGCGGTATCCACAAAATCATCGACGTCAAAGACATTATGTCTGGCACCGGAATGTATTTTGCGGTGTTCGGTGTGTTCCACTTTCCGGACGCGCCCGCTTCAATGACGCAAGCATCGTGCTTGAAGCAATTGCTGCGCCTCGACACGTTGAAGGTTGACGAGCTTTGGGATATGTACCCAACGCCTGAATACCTCGCGCTGAAAGAAGCTGTAAAGGAATACCGTGAGAAGGCAATCAGGGCACGCGCATTCCTTGCGAAGTATGCCGACCGTCTCGAACGCAAGCGCGTCACGCATAACATCGCCACCAAGGCGAAACGTGCAAACGCGCGTCTGGCTCGCCTTGTAGAGTTGGAAGATGAGTTGGTGAAGTTCACACGCAAGCCGCATCCCGAGAACGCGCTGAACATAGTTTCGTTCCACGCGCTTGATGTAATGCTGCCGACGTCAATCACCAAGCCCGAAGAATCTGAATGGCGTCCGATTAAGAGCAAGCGGTTCCTTGAGCTTGCCGGACGTCTAGCCCCTGCGCAGAAAACTGTAAAGGGTAAATCGATCACTTACACACTGAGACCGAAAGGCTCTCGAATCTGGTAACGGAGAAACATCATGATCATTATCGCATCTGCACCTCTCGCGTCCGCTCTGGATCGTTCGAAGGGGATTGCCAACTCCAAATCACTGCGTCCGTCCAATACCAATCTGGCTTCTCGCTGTGAAGGGCTGAAATCTTCGCTGCGTTTGTTTGCTCGCACGCTGGCAACTCGCGCAATCACCACCGACGACTACAGCGTCGATCTGATTGCACTGGATGACAAAGCGCGTCGCCTGTTCACTGAGCAAGTGCAGCGTGAGGGCGCGAACTTTGAAAGCGTGTCCGCAATGCTCGAAGCGAAAAACGTGTTCGCTGTTCTGTCCGTTGATGGCAGCGACCCCGAAGCCGTGTTCGATAACATCGCTGAACTGTTCGACGTTTATCTGAATGTCGATGACGTGTGGCAACGTGCATCCAGCACTTCCAGCGACGAGCTGATCGCTAACCTTCTGTCTGACGCGGCGCACGGCGGTTATGCTGTCGAAGCGCTGGGCGGCGTACCTCCGGCCAGCATCGTAACCAGCTCCGCTGACTGCGTTGTCGTAATCGAAGATCCGGATCTCTCGCCTGTCGTTGAAGTAGAGCAAAACGAAATGCCTGAGCCTGTGATCGGCGGCGTTGACGTTGCTCCGGTTGTCGAGACTGGTGTCGGCATCGGTGACGTCGTGGACACTCCGGAAGTTGTGATCGAAGAAGCGGTTCCGGAAAACCTCGACTTCCTGATCGCCTGCTGTGAAGAGTTGTATGCAGGCATCAAAGATGGCCTGCCTGACGTCAACGAGATCGGCAAACTGTTTGCAAGTCCCAAGCGTTTGGCAACCTACATGCAAATGCCTGCGCTGACCAACAAGTTGAGCATCGACACGCAATCCATGTTGCCGTTTATGCTGGAAGCCACCGACGCGCTGGCCGCGCATTTCGCGTCACTGAATTCTGTAAATGAACAACACAACATCGAACAAAAGGAACCGAAAGCCATGACCAACCTGACCGAACTGATGCGCGTATGCCAAGAAATGTATGCGGCCATCAAAGTCATTACCCCGAACCTGCCGGAAGTTTCCGAGCTGTTCGCTACTCCGGCCCGCATCCAGCGCTACGTGAAGTTCGCTCCGGTTGTGAACGCGATGAACGAAAAGGATCGCGCACTGCTGCCGGAAGTTGAAGCCAACGCCGAAGCAATCGCTGCTGGTTTCGTTGAGCTGGGCGAGCTGATGAAAGACGCCGACGCCGCTCCGGCTGCTGCTCCGGCTGCTGCTGCTGCTGCTCCGGTCGCTGCTGCCGCTCCGGTCGCGGCTGCCGCCTCCATTCCGGTCGCCGCTGTTGTTGCTGACGAAGACGACGAAGACGAAGAGGAAGAAGTCGCCGCCGTCGAAGATCAGGAAGAAGAGGAAGCGCAAGACGCCGAACATTATGCCCGTGAGCGCTGGCCTGTTCTGTCTCTGCTGCTGATCGATGGCGCTTACCAAGATCTGCCGAGCGAAGAGACTGCTGGCCTTACCGAAGTTCTGGCAGACGGTGCAACTCAAATGGTTGACCTGTTCAAAGACATGCCGATCAATGCGCCGTTCGATCTGGGTGACATTACCGAAGTTATGGACGACACCGATAGCAACCAACTGGCTGCAATCGTCGGCCTGCTGATGGGTGACACCGACGATTTCGATCCGCTCAACTCCGGCTCCGCTGAGATCGAAGCGCTGCTCGATGCCGTTGAAGAAAGCGCGAACGTTATGGCCGACGCACTCGACGCCGAACTGGAAGAAGACGAGGACGAAGACGAAGACGGCAACGGTATCGAGCCTGTCGAATCCTCTCTGATCGCCGCCTTCTCCGAACTGGGTGAAGACCTGTATCGCGTTGCTGAACTGATGATCCCTGGTATCACTGACGGCGGTGTCACTGTCGAAGAGCTGGCCGCTGCCGTTGCCGAAATGTGCGACCACAACGGCGAGACCGTGTGCCTGACTCTCAACTCCCTCTATCACTCCATCGAAGAAGAGGATGATGACTTCGCTGCCGTTGTCAGTGAGCTGGTAGAATCCGTTGCCGACGCGCAAGCAATCGATCTGGGTGACGAAGGCGACGATGATGACGTTGACGACGAAGACGACGAAATGGGTCTGGGTGACGAAGAAGACGACGAAGAAGATGAAAGCGACGACCTGCGTTTGGTCAACGTTACCATCGTTCCGCGTCTGGTTCTGAACCTGTCACTGGATAACCGTCTGCACCTGACCGAAGAAGAAATTCTGGCGCTGGGTTGTGTCGAAGGTGAGCAAGGTGACTATGACCTGAGCATCGGTCTGAACGGTCGCACCAAGGGCAAGAAAAATGCACCGCGCGGTTTCTACCTCGGCCCTATCCGTGACGTCGCAAGCGAACTGGCCAAGATCGCAAATGCGAGCGTGCTGATTCCGCAGAGCAAACTGAAAGGTGATCACGAACGTCTGGCCCGCGCAATCATCGCGGCACTGCCGAACGGTTCCGGTGGCCTGAACATGAACCTGCGCGGTGAAGAGCGTATCGTGCTGGATCCGGAAGGCAATATCACTGTCGGGTTCGCTGACGAAGAAGGCGACGGCGACGAGCGCGTCGTGAACTTCAACGACCTGTGCAGCCTGTCCACCAACTTCTATGTTGGTGACAACATTGCAACTGGCACCACCATCGAAGTGACCACCGTCCTGACCATGTTCCTGCCGCGCCTGAGCGGTGGCACCAAAGAAGGTCGCTCGCTGCTGGTTGAGCATCTGTGCAAGCTGGCCGTGCGTAACGCTGAACGTACTGGCGTGCCTGTGCTGCCTGCGATCACTTTCCTCGGCGCTGATGCAGCACTGCAAGACACCAGCGGTATGTCTGTCGTTGAATGTCTGCAAACCATGCTCTCCGTAGCAGAGAACGAAGAGCCCACCGTGTACGGCAACTGGGCGGGTGCAGTCGGTGCAAGTATGGCCGCAGTTATGTCCGGTGAAGATCACGGTATCAGCTACCTGAGCGAAGACCAGCGCATCGACTTCGACAACGCTGAGAACGAAGACGAGATCGAACTGATCGACGGCGTGCTGTCCGACACTGGTGCGGTAATGCTGACCGACGCTGGCCCGAACCTGTTTGCGCTGGGCGGTGACTACACCATCATGCTGGTTCCGCAAGGCAACGTCGAATCCGACGAAGACGAGGCGGTCGGTAAAGAATAATCGCCTGTAGTCAGTAACTTTAAGGGGAGGGTAAAACCTCCCCTAATTCTGGAGAGCGTAATGGAACAAACGAAAAGCATGTGCGACGTACTTCTCGCACTTGAACTCACTGCGCGTACTGCAAGAGGTGCGCTGGTTGATAATGATAATGTTGTGGCACAACTTAGCGATAAGTTGGTGTCCAGCGAAACACTGCGTATGCAGCAACAGGAACAAAGCCAACAAGTTCTTGCCGCCGCCACCCGCAAATGTGATAACCTCGGCGCGGAAGTTGTGGCACTCTCTAACCGGCCCGCAGAGTTGATTCGCCTATTCGCAACTCGCCTTGGCGTGGTGTGCGAAGCGACTGACTCCGCCGCCCGCGACGAGCTGCTGCGCGCGTTGCGTGACGAAATCAATCTCATGCTTCCGCAGCAACCTGCCGAGCCTGCGCAAAGTGAAGAAGACATTCGCGGTCGCGCACTCGCTACTTTAGAAAAGACCGGAAGTCAGAAATAAATGCTCCGAGCTGCACTTGCTAATTCCAAGGCATCGAAGCTATTCTGTTTTTCGATTCTAACTATCGTTGCCTTGCCCGTTCTTCTGGTGCTGGCCGACATGCTGTCGCGCTGACGTCAGTAATCTGTAAATGATAATTGTAAGCCGTTAATCAAACATCCCATTCAAGGAATCTCGTTATGTCTAATGCTAAAAAGCGTTCCGCTTCTGAAACCGGCCTGCGTACCCGTGCTGCTCGTATCGTTGAGAAAGCCAACCTCGACCAGTCCACTTCCCATGCAGCGCAGTTTGAAGTTCAGGTGTTTGCGCGCGCTCCGGAAACTTTCGGTGCCGTGATTCTGCGCGAAGGCGGCAACACGCTGCTGATTCGCCGCAAGAAAGGTTACGGCTCTTCCAAGCAGATCGAAACCACCATCAACCGCTCCGAAGTTATCGCCATCGCCCGTGATGCCGCCAAGGATCGCGCCGCTGCGATTACCATGTGGAATACCATTCCGGTGTTCCAACTGAAAGGTGTAAAGGTTGATTACGATGCCGAAGGTAATCTGATCTGCACCAGCGCCGAGACTGGCGAAGTGACCACTGTGCAGATGGACTCCCACGCTCGCGTTACCGTCACTGGCATGGACGGCAAGAAAGTTGCCGCGCCCGCTGGTGAAGCTGGCAGCAAGAAAAAGTCCGGCAAGGTAACTCAACTGCGCCGCGCTGCCAAGTAATCCAAGTCTGCTTTCGAAATCTGTAAATAGTAATTGAAAATCGGGGCGCTGCGAAACCGCGCGCCTTATCTCTCCAGCGCAAATGCGCAATTCAAGGAACTGTAGAAAATGGCTAAGAAATCCAACAAGACCGCTGCTGCTAAATCCGCTCCGAAGAAAGCTGGCGTCGTTTTCCTCGAAAGCCTGTTTGGCTCTGCTGCCGAATACATCAACAGCGATCCTGCTGCCGCTGCACTGGCCGCTTCTTTCGGTCTGGTAGCTGCCACCGCCGACAAGAAGGGCGGCAAGAAGTCCAAGCAAGTCGAAGCTGACGACGAAGACGAGGACGAAGACGAAGACGAAGAGGAAGAAACTTCTTCCAAGTCCAAGAAAGGCGGCAAGGCCGACAAGAAGGCCGACAAGAAAGCTGACAAGAAAGCCTCCAAGAAAAAGATGACCATCAAGCAGGTTGTCGCCGCGCTCAAGAAATCCGATCCGGCTGCCGTTGAAGCCATCAACGAAATGGACGAAGACGAGCTGATCGAACTGGCCATCGCCACTGGCGTCGCCAAGACCGAGAAGGCCGCCAAGAAGCTGGGCGAAGACGGTATCGTAACCGCCCTGTCCGAAAAGTTCGAACTCGCCGATGACGAGGACGAAGACGAAGACGAGGACGAGGACGAAGAGTCCGACGACGAAGACGAAGATGAAGACGAGGACGAGGACGAGGACGAAGAGTCCGACGACGAAGACGAAGATGAAGACGAAGATGAAGACGAGGACGAAGACGAAGACGAAGACTTCGACCCCGAAGACGCCGACGAAGACGAGCTTCGCGAATTCGCCAAGGCCAACAAGATCGCATCTACTCGCAAGCTGAACGGCTACGACGAAGATCAACTGCGTGCCGCCGTCACCGCATGGATCGAAGAGCAGGCCGAAGATGAAGACGAAGACGAGGACGAAGACGAAGATGAAGATGAAGACTTCGACGACGAAGACGGCTTCGATGAAGACGAAGACGAGGACGAAGACGAAGACGAAGATGAAGACTTCGACGACGAAGATTAATTCCTCGGTCTGACTCAATCCCAGCGGCGGGTAGCTTGCCCGCCGTGTTCAGTGTGAAGATTAATTTCCAGCACTCACTAATTCTTAGCACGGTAAGAAACCCGTGCGACTTTTCTCAAATAGATTTCCATTAAGGAGTGCCTAATCATGGCCAAGCAAATCAACGTCAACACTTCCGACCTGAAACAAATCCAACGCGAGCTGAAAGCTCTGGAAAAAACCCGCGCCGTCGCTGGCAAGGCTCTGGACAAATCCCGCAAGCAGTCCGAAGAGAACCTGAACGCGCAAGCGTCCACCGTGGACGCTCTGGATTCCAACATCGAATCCCTGCGCAGCAAGCTGGCCGTTCTGGAAGGTGGCGAAGCTGCTCCGGCCAAGGCTGACAAGAAAGCCAAGGGCGAGAAAGCTCCGGCCAAGGCTGACAAGAAAGCCGATAAAAAGGCTGACAAGAAAGCTGACAAGAAAGCCGATAAAAAGGCTGACAAGAAAGCTGAAAAAGAAGTGAAGCCGAAAGCTGACAAGAAAGCCAAGGGCGAGAAAGCTCCGGCCAAGGCTGACAAGAAAGCCGACAAGAAGGCTGACAAGAAAGCCAAGGGTGAAAAAGAAGTGAAGCCGAAAGCTGACAAGAAAGCCGATAAAAAGGCCGACAAGAAAGCCGATAAAAAGGCCGACAAGAAAGCCGACAAGAAAGCCAAGGGCGACAAGGGCAGCAAGAAGAGCGGCAAGTCGAAAGACAAAGGCAGCTCCGGCGCTCTGGACTTCAAACTGTAATTCAGGTTGATTGATCCGATTGAGAGGGGCCGCGTGGCCCCTCTTTCCATTTCAACTTTGCGCGAACAACTGGGGAATTCCATGCTGAATCACAACACACTCGCCGCACTCGTTGCCGTCACCGACTCCGCTTACCAGATGCGCTTGACCGCAAGTCGCTTTGCTGCTCTGGAAGAGTGCGAGAACGCTCACCAAGTTTTCAGCAACCTGCTCGAAGGCAGTTCAAGAACACACGTCCTTGATCGTGACTTCGCTAACTTCGTCTGCGTGCTTTCCGAATTCGATGCCTCACTCGCATCGCGCATTTTCGTCGTGACGCTGCTGCGCGAATTGTTGACCGCTAAAGGTGTGCGGCCTGCCCCAGTTGAAGTTCTTGTCGATGTGCAAACCCGCGCATCCACTTCGATTCATGAAGAGAATCTGATCCTCGCTCTGCAATCCCCTAACCCGAAGCGTACGATGGCGCTGGTGGAGCCGCAGTTCAACGTTCAACGTTGTGATGTTGCGCAGATTGCGGATGACTTGATCGGCGGTGCGGCAACAGTTATCGAGGCGCTGGAAATTCTCGACGTTTCCCTAGTTGACCTCATGACAGAATGCCCCGTCTTAATGTGGGCAACAACTCTGAGCAAGGATCATATCACGGCGCTCAACCGTCTCGGTTCGCACTTGTCGAACCTGATCGATGCAGGCGACCTTAGCAAGGTTACGGTTCGCGACATTAGCGCGTCATATGTGGTCGAAGCAATCGACCAACACGACCATTCCTAAACACGTCGCAAGACCGCTGGCCGTCGAAAAGCGTACTAGCCTTTCCCGCTGCAATTTGATATAATAGATCGATCCCGCATGGAGCGAATCCGATGATCAATTCACTCAACACACTGAACGACGCGCTATCCGCTGCCGCCTCAACACTTCATCGAGTGTATGCCGCGCGCAACGCTGATGCCGAGATAGTTGGTTACGTAGTCGTGACCGTACAACTCGAACCGTCAATAGGTGTGCAAGTAACTCCGCTTGCTTCAATTGGTGAGCGTCACGACATGCTGCGCCAAACTCCGCTGGAAGTTTTGGAGTTGTACTGCAATGTCCAGCGCAATCTGAACGGATGGAATGGCGATTTCGAATCGTATCCGCTGCCGCCTTCCGAAGAGGAAGACATGCAAGCCTATTATCACTATCAACAGTTCGACGAGGCGTAAAATGGCCGAGAAGAAAAAGAAGAGCACGGGAGGCCAGTCTGCCGACACGTTCGCGATAAACGAAGGTGTGCGCGGCATTCAGGCGCGACCGCACATGTACCTCGGGGAAGCTGGCCCCTCTATGGTGTATCGCTGTATCAAGGAAGAGGTTGATAACTGCCTCGATGAAGCGATGGCCGGACGTAATGACTGGGTAGAGATTTATTACGACAGCACCACGCGCGAGTTTATCGTTGCGGATAAAGCTGGCGGCATCCCAGTTGATTTCAAGAAGCGTGATAACGGTGAGAAGATTTCGATCCTCACTGCTGCATTCACAATCGCGCACGCTGGCGGCAAGTTCAATGACGCCGCTTACAAAGTTTCTGCTGGTACTCACGGCGTTGGTGTGACCGCTGTTAACGCTGTGTCTGACTTCCTCGAAGTGTGGACGAAGCGCGACGGGCAAATCTGGTCGCAACGTTTCGAAGGCGGTTTCCCCGTCGAAGCAAAGCCGAAGAAAGTGAAGTCGTTGCCGAAGCACATTTCCGAATGCCTGACCTCCAAAGGTTACGGCACTGTGATTCACAACCGCCTCAACCAAGGCATCGTTTCCGCTGATGCGAAAAACGGTAAGCTGCCGAAGGGCGGCGAAGTTGCGCACCCCGACCTTGCCAACGTCGTGAGTTGGATCGAATCGATCTCCGAACTCAACCCAGGTTTGACGCTGGTGTTGTCGGTGCGTAATGCGAAGGGCGTGAAGTCAAAGACGTTCATCAACAAGCGTACGCTGGCGCAGACGTTGGAAGAGATCGTCAACGACTGTCTGGGCGAAGAAGAGTCACGCCGCTCCAAGCCCGTGCTGTTCAAGAACGACTACGTGACCGCACTGTTGCAGTGGACGACACTGCCGCACATGATGTTGCGTTCAAGCGTGAACAACTCTCCGACCGTAGATGGTGGTACTCACGTTCGCGGCCTGATCGATGCACTTGCCGAAGCGGTGAAGCCGTACGAAAACAGCAAGCACACCGACAAGAAGAAACGCAAGTATAGCAGTGACGATCTGCTGTTCGGTCTGGTCGGCATCTTCGACTGGCGTATGCACGGCGCGCAGTATCACAGCCAAGTAAAAGACAAGCTGGTGTCCAAGGTGCAGGACGAAGTGAAGGCGATGCTGTTGCCTGAAATTCAAAAGCACTTCGCCGCCAACAAGGCACTGCCGAAAGCGATTCTGGATCGTGCTGTTCAAGTTGAAGCAAGTCGGGAGAGTATGCAGAAGACTCTGCGCTCCATGACCGATGCGAAACGTAACGCGCGGGTCGGCGGCACTCCGGCGTGTCTGCACACTGCGAGCACCAAGGACGACACGCAACGCGAAATGTTCGTGGTAGAAGGGGACTCCGCTGGCGGTACTGCGAAGAACGCCCGCAACCCTGTCACGCAAGAAGTGTTCAAGGCTGGCGGTAAACCTGCGAACGCCCTGACCTCTCCGCTCGACAAGGTGATCGGCAACCCGACCGTCAGTGACTTTCTGGTGTCGCTCGGTGTGGACTTCAAAGAGTTTGACGAGCAGATCAAGAAGCGTGAACCGAACCCGACTTTCAGCGTCAACAAGTTGCGCGTGCAGCGTCTCTACTTGCTCGCGGATGCGGACGTGGACGGATACCACATCAATGCTCTGTTCCTCGCCACCATCTGGACGCTGATCCCTGATCTGATTCGTCAAGGCCGTGTGTATGTCGTGGACGCTCCGCTGTTCAACGTGATCCACAAGGGCAAGCACTACGGCGGACGCACCAAGGAAGAGGTGATCGCCAAGGCACCGAAAGAGGTGAAGGCCACCGCGATTCAGCGCGCTAAGGGCTGGGGTGAAGTTCCTGTTCCCGTCATGGAAGTGATCGCATTCGATAGCACAACTCGAAACGTGCTGCGTGTTCTTCCGTTCGACACAGCCGAAGGCCAGCAATGGTATTACCGTGTGGTGGGTGACGATGCGTCTGCCCGTCGTCAACTGCTGGGCTTCAAGGGGTAAATCATGGCAAAGATTGTTCGCAAGAAAGTGGCCGACGAGAAACCAGCGGCCCCGAAAAAGAAAATCGTGAAGAAGGGCACGAAGAAAGAAGCGCCCTCCAAGAAGTCGTCACTGAATGAAACCGAACTCGGTAGCGTGAGCGCCAAGACCAAGAAGAAGAAGGTCACGAAGCTCCGCTCTGGCGGGCAACTGGCTCCGACGGTCGATAGCAAACTGTCTGACGTTACCCTCAACGACTACACCGACCACGCGCTGAAAGAGTACGGCACGTATGTCGTGCAGGATCGTGCGGTTCCCGACAAGCGCGATGGATTGAAGCCGTCTCACCGCGCCATGCTGTGGTCGGTAGTTGATTCCGGTTGCACGCACACTGGCGCTTACGTGAAGTCCGCGCGTATCACAGGTAAAGCAATCGGTGACTATCACCCGCACGGTGATAAAGCGTGTTACGAATCCGGTGTGACAATCGCGAACTTCAACGTTCCGCTGATCGATGGCGCTGGTAACTTCGGCTCGCCTGTCGATAACCCTGCGGCAATGCGTTATTCTGAAATGCGCCTGTCGCGATTCAGTGCGATGTTCATGGTGGACAAGCGTTACCTTGAAGCTGTACCGCTGATCGATAACTTCGCACTCGACCGCAAATGGCCGCTGTTCCTTCCGGCGCTGTTGCCTACTCTGCTGATCGAAGGCAACGTCACGATCCCAGCGTACGGCGTGCGTGCAGGCAACCCCGCATTCGAGTTGTCGGGCATCGTCAAGCTGACACTGGCAGCGTTGAAGGGCCGCAAGTTGAAGCTGGCAGACCTCGAACGCTTCATGAAGGTGAAGCACCCCTACGGTGCAGTGTGCCGCTCTTCGAAAGAGGACATAAGCGCGTTGCTCGCCAGTGGGCGCGGTAGCCTGACCTACGCGCCGATCATCAATGCCGAATGGAAAACGAAACGCATCATCATCCGTTCGTTCTCCCCAGGTTCTCTGTCGAACGCCAACTCGCTCGACAAGACGCTGAAAGATCTGCGCAACATGGACGGCGTGTCGTCCGCTGCGGAAATCTCTGGCCGTAAGAACCCAGACAGTGGCCCGTTCGGTTGCTGCATCTACGTCACGCCGCAACGTGGTACTGACGAGGACGCATTCAACGAGCTGGCGCTGCGTGTGCGTGATAAGCTCACGAAGTCTGAGAGCTATGCGCTCGGTGTGACTGAACGTCGCGTCGTCGAGCAAAGCGGCTCCGATGACAATCCGGAACTCGAACCCTCGTTCGCGTACTGCAACTTCCTCAAGTTCTTTGAGGAATGGATCGCATACCGGATCGAGTTGGAAGTCAATTACCTGAAACACTTCATGGCGAAAGCAGAATTCGTATGCAAGATTCTGCGCGGCAAGATCAAAGTGTGTGCGAGTGCCGACGCGCTCGACCGTGCTATCAAGATCATCCGCACTGCCAAGGAGCCCAAGGCCAGCCTGATGAAAGAATTCAAGCTGGACGAGGATCAGGTTGAGGCTATCCTGTCAATGCAATTGCGGTCGCTCGCCAAGCTCGCACTGGCTGATGTGAAAGCGCAACTCGCGGCAGTGGAAGCCGAGCTGGCTGAATACCAACGCCGCTTGAAAGAACCCGGCAAGTCTGCGGCTAACGATCTGTCCAAGCGGATCAAAGCCTACATACAGAAACCTGACATTGCACAAAGTCATGTACCCGTCTTTATTGACGACGATGACGAGTGACACCGAAAGGAATAAAATCTGTAAAAGGTAGTTTGAAGGGGTCAGTAGTTATTGACCCCTTCCCCACTACGCTGCAATGCTAATTTGGCATTTCCAGCGCCAGCCCATACTGTTTGGGCTTACGTGTATTCACGTCCAAGGAAACATTTGCATATGTCTCTTATCCAAGGTTACAAGAACTTGGTCGCCGCTAACAAAGCGTGCGCCACTCTATTTGATTCTCTCGCTGCCTCCAAGAAGCAGCGTTCTGTATTGGCGGACACCATCACCTCCGCCGCTGAATCTGCGCAACAGTTCCTTGCTGGTGCGCCGAAGCAGTCCCTCATAGGTCAAGACCTGATGGATGCGCGCGACAAGTTAACGGCCTTCGTGAAAGAGGCCAAGCGAATCGCGAAAGACGTATCTCCATCTGCGGCCACTCCGATCAGTCTGCCGAAGTTCAACGCGCGTATTTCCGCGTTGCGCACTGCCCAACAAGGCATCGAGTTCATCCTCGACAATGCCAAGGCAGCGATAGACAAGGCTGGGGCCAACATGGTCAACGACGGGAAGTCTACGCGCAAGCCGATCACCACCGATGAATTCATCGAAGGCTGGATCGACGCTGCGGCAGATGACCCAAGCCCGCAAGATCCCCAAACTCCCAGAAGTGACTCCGTGCAAATTGCACTGGTGGAGAGTTGGCTTAATGGCCTGACTCACGCCGAACAACTTGCCGTCGCAACCAAGCGCGGCCCAATGCTGCGCGTGCTGACTGCGCTCGGTACGAAAGCCTCACGCCTGATCGCGCAAATCGCAACGTCAGAAATGCACAGCCGTCAACAGGACAACGCCGCTCGCCGAGAGCTGGAAGAAAACCTGCGGACTGACCGTGGCATTACCAACCTGACGCAACTGCGCTCTCGCTTTGAGCCGAAGCTGCAAGCGGCCAAGCCTCGCGAAGGCGGTATCGCGATTGCCGAGGTTCCGATCCTCGCAACGTTCGGCGCTGACTTCAAACTCGAAACGTTCAAGAGCGTCGGTATCGAAGCCGAGAAGTTTACGCTTGAGAAGTTCTCGAACGGCAAGTTCATCCTTGCCAAGCAATCGCTGCTTGTGTTCCGTATGAGCGACGCGAAAGATTTCGCCCGACAAGAAATCAACGAGTCACGGAAAGGGAATGCGGAGATCCAACAGCTCAAGAATTTGAATGCCGCCGCCCGTCGTGCTGACAAAGCTGTCGCTGACGTTGAAGCTCGCTTAGAGAAGCTGAGTGAGACCAAACAGCCGCGCGCCTACGCTAAGGTGAAAGCGGAACTGGTTGAGGCGAAGAAGGAACAGAGTGCTGTTCAACTGTCGCTCAAGGCAACCGCCGATAGCGCAGAGGCCCAAAAGAAATTGCTGCGTCTGAAAGACAAGCGCAACAAGGCTGACTCCAGCGACATGGTTCAGAGTTATGTCACTCACTTGCTCGAAATCATCAACGCCCGTACCCCAACGGAATACGCGCTGATGAGTGCCAAGGCGTTGACCAAAGTGGTTAACGTGGACTTCGTGCATGTGTGGATCGCCCCGCGCTTTGCAGTCAAGCGACTGATCGCGTTGTCGAGTTCGCACAAGCGACTGATAACCGATTGGAGTTTGCCTTGGGCATAACTCATGGATGAGCTTAAAGCAGGAGCGACGACCAGAGGGCACTTAACCCAGTGCTTCATCTGTACTCACTTCTTCGCAAGCATCCATTGGCATCATACGGTGCCACGTTCTCTCGGTGGACATGAAGACTTGCAGATTCCCCTCTGCGGTTCATGCCACACCGCACTGCACGCAAAGGCTAGTGCAGTGTTCGCACTTCTAAAAGGTGGCAGAAAAACGAAGGTATCGACGTACTGGGCAGACGTGGAAGCCGAACAGCGTGCAGAGCGCTGGCTGCGAATTTTGGTTTCCGCTATGCTGTATCCTCCGGTAGATTCCGAGGACAAGACGATAACGCTTCCATCGTTAACTGTTGATAAGCATCGGCGCTTCGCCCTTGAGATAATAAAGCGTTCCGCAAATCTCACTAGCGTAGCACAAGCATTGCTGTACTGCATCGACTTTACAGCGGCTTCTAAGGGAATTCAGAACAATGAAGAAGACGGCACAAACAATAAGCGTAAAAAGCGCAATGAGCTGTGGTGAGTGCGAAGGGCTGTCACGCCGCGCACTGATGGTCGCTGACGATAACGGGAAGTCAGTGAACTGTAGCTCTATGGGTAAGGAGGCGGACGCCAAGCCTTGTGGCAAGTTCCGCTCCGACCTTTTGTCGTTATCAGTCGATGAACGGGTGGCACTGCGCCAACTCATCAACCTCGTTAAGAAGTTCGATGTGAAAGCGCTACGGGTTGTGGCCGCCTCATTGCTGACAGAGAGCAAGACACGGGAGAAAGGAGTTCGTATCGGGCAACGCATGTTCGTCCGTATTCGCTCCACTGCAAACCGTAACTACGTGGGTAACTTCATGTCGTGCGTTGTGCTCGATGCGCGCGACGACATGATCCGGTTAATGAGCGACGACGGTAAGACAACGCTGACTTACCAGATGCCTGACAGTGGTGAGTTCAACGGGCCGTGTCTCTACACGCTGTCCGAGTTCCGCCCGCTGTTGAAGCAGATGCGCGCTCAAGGGCACCTGATCGATCCGAAGGCCATTCCTGTCGCACGCAAGTTTGAGCCCGAAGAGGACGTCAAGTTCAAGGCACCGCGCAAGGGCGAACTCGCCTCTGCGGTTGCGGACATTGACGAGATCATTTCCAACAAATCCAAAGCCAAGCGTAAGAAGGGTAAGGGAGCGTCAACCAGCTTGGTTGACTTCGCAGATCTGGCTCGCCAGATAGATAGTGGTATCGCCATCGGAACGCATTACGATGACGATGATTCCGACGCACCGGACTTGACTGGTGGTGGCTACCGCCGCAAGGTCAAGAAGGCGAAAGGCAAAGGTAAGCCCGTCGCCAAGAAGCGCCCGAAGAAATACTCGGGTGTCCGTGAAATCGAAATCGCCAACATCTAACCAACCTGTGAGAGACCTTCGAAATGCGTAAAGACCTGCACGATTTGATCGACGATAAAAATCTGAATTCCAAAACCCGTCTGTTTGAGGAAGTGGTGTTCTACCTTCTGCGAACGCACGGCAAGCCGATCAAAGAGTACCATGCACGGTTTACTTCCGTAGCGGATTTTTCCAACACGGAAGTCACAGCACCTCGCTTCCGCGCAGACCTTCATGAGACTGCGTATGTCGGTGTGACGTTGAAATTCTTCGCAGCGTATGCTGCACTCGTTGCCGACTCAACTTCCGAGCGTCGCCTTGTGGCGCTCGGTCAACGTTACGGTCTGACTCAACGCGATTCACGTCGCGTTGTGAACATGTTCCGTGACCTCGAAGTGAGGAAGAAGACTGTTTCCGTTCTCAACGCTGATGGTATCGATCACCTGACGGTTGACCTTAACGCTTACAACGACGCAATCACAGTGGGCCATGAGTTGGTTGTTGGCCTGCGTGATTCCATCACCAAGCATGTTCGTTTGAAGTTGTCATGGGTAGCGCGGTCTCACAGCCTGCGCCCGGGTGACCTTGACACCGATATTACTTCGCAAGTGATCAGCGTGTACTACAGCATGTTGCCCACCAAGCGGAGTCGGGATCATATTCACAACTACCTGTGTGCGACCATGCACTCACGTATCAAGAACTTGCAGAACTATCACAGCGCGGCTAAACGCAAGCGCACAGTACAAATCACTGAGCACGGTGAGCAAAGATATGCGCTGATGGAGGCCAACGAGTCACACATCAATCGCTACGCAAGTTCTGATAGTGAGCTGTCCCTTGAACAACTCGGCGGCTGTGACGACTCTATCGAGATTCACAACTTCGAGTTCAAGCGGTCAATGAAACGGCTGATGGAAAACGTCGTGCGCGGCACGAAGCGCTTCGCACTCTACAGTGTGTTGCTCGGACTTGACTGCGACAAATTTACGGAGCACTTGCGCAAGCGTCGCTTACTGCGCTCCAAAACGAAGACAGTGCGTGAGTGGTTGCGCGGCAAGAGCCTCGACTACCTCTCGGAGGTGTTCGGTGGATGGTTGCGGTGCCCTGCATCCGCTGTCCGCTGCGGCATGAATGAAATGGCGGCTACCCTGTTATGAATGAACAAGTTATCTTCTCGTATTTCCGTTCCCAGTTTGCTGAGGATTACAAGCGGCTGGCAATCGTGGCGGTCGTTACCGAACTTCAAGGTTTGGAAAAGCCCATTGGTGAGAGTGCGTTGAAACACGCCGTTCGCAAGAAACACCAGATCGACATGGAGACCATTGAAGATGTACTGTCCGTTCTGCGCAGCGCGTCGGGCTTCAATGCCCTCGCGTCGTGGAAGGGTACACGCGCAACCCTCTGTCGCCTGCGCACTGAATCTCAACGCCTCGATCAGTGGATGCACGCAAACGCTCCGCTAGTTCATGGAGTGCGCCAACACCTAGCTGCATAGGGTGGTTAATGGAACTCTACAACTTAAATTTGGAACTGCGTGCTCTACGCTCACTTGCTGACGAAGAGACTGACGCTTCCCGTCGCCTTGCGCTGCTGGGACGCCTCAACGTCAAGCATTTCTCAAACGATATGACTCGCTCTGCGTACAAGCGCTTGCAGCGGTTAGCAAAGAACGACGGATCGCTTCCCGACTGGGGAGCATTCGTTAACGACCCTCGACTCACGGAAGACGTGCGGGAATTCCTGCGCGAAGCAACCGACGAGGTGAAGACCTGCCGACCTCAACGCTACAAGCGACTTGTCGAAGACCTCGGAGTGTTCAGTCACCGACGTGGCTTGAACAGCATAGCGAAACTGATCAGCCAACGACTGCAAGAAGAAGAGTCCGACGAACTTGATGAAGCATCTATCCATGCGGAAATCGCTGGTGCGCTCGCGGGTCTCGGACACAATGCTGTCGAGGATGTGAAAGTTTACTCGATGGGTAAGAGCGGTAAGAGTGCGCTCAAGTTCGTTGACAAGGTAATCGCGTCACCTTCTGAGCGGATGTTGAAGACTGGGTTCGATGAGTATGATCAGATTAACGGCGGCTTCCCCACTTCGGGCGTCGTGATTCTGGCAGCGACAACCTCCGGCGGTAAGTCGGCGGTGTCCATGAACCTCGGCGATAACTTGGCTCTGCTTAACGGGATTTCGGTCAACCGTATCACGTTGGAAATGACGGCAGAACAAGAAGCGAAACGTTACGCATCAATGGTAAGCGGCGTCGCATTCAACAAGATCAAGCAAGCGAAACTGAGCAAGAAAGAAGCTGCCAAGATTCGCGAATCCATGATGACTCACTACAAGCGGCTGCGCAAAGCGGGCGGCACTTTCGGATGGGCTGCGCCGTCGCGCGGCATGTCGATGGAAGATGTGCTGTACTTCTCCGCATCCACTGGCTCGCACGTATCGATCATTGACTACGTTGGTTTGCTTGAAGGGGTAGACCCCAACAACCAAGCAATCTCGTTGAGTGAAGCGGTGCGTGCTGCCAAGATTCATGCGACCAACACTGGCCGCCTGTATGTGATTCTGGTTCAGCTTGATACTGAGAGTGGTAAGGTTCGTTACTCCCGCGCAATGGTCGAGCACTGTGACGTGCTGATCACTTGGTCGTATGTCGATTCAGAAGTCCGTGCCCTGCACAACCTGCCGATTGCAGTTGAGAAGGCGCGTGACGGTGAGCTGTTCGAGTTCGAGTTGCCGGAAGACTTTGCCACCATGTCCGCTGGCTCGCGTGCGGTTGTCAACCGTACGAAGCGTGGCGGTGATCGCAGTTCGCTTTCCGATGGGGACGCTTCGCCATTCCGCAGCAAGAAAAAGTCGGATGACGACGAAGAGCCAAGCAAGAAAAAGAAATCCTCCGATAAACCCAAATCGAAGTTCGGTTCGAAGCCCGACGGTAATAAGTGGTCGGGCAAGAAGAAAGAGTCGAGAGGCTTCAAGGAGATAGAAATTGGATCGTCGATCCTTTGAGTTCATGCTTGCAACTCCGAGCGGTCGAGTAGATTCGGTGCCAGAAGAAGTGCTGTTAGACTTCTGGCCCGTCAATGGTGTGGCATTGGAAGTCACGCGCGTGTTTGTCGATTCGGACACTAAAGTGAACAAACGATTCGATGATCATGTGCGTGATGATGTTCGACGTGAAGCTCCCGACGAACGGGGCTTCATCGACGTGACAGAACTTGCCGAGACATTGACTGACGAGCGTAGGCGTGCATCGTTGCTTGTCCTACGCTCGGACACCGATGACGGATCAATCGTCCCTGAGAATGCAGTCAAGTTTAGCGAAGAGGAAGAACAAAAGGGCCGTGACCGCATTGCGGCCCTAACTTCCAACTTGCGTAATCTGTTCCTCGGCCACGCTGGCGAATTCGCAATAGCGTCAGACCGAGCATCTTCTGAGTTTGAGGCCATCATGCGCGACGTCTACGGACTGGAAGCGTCGATGGATTCAACGTTAACGGACTTAGCATCATTAGTCATGGACGCCGAAGCGTTCGGCATGATGTTGAGTGCGACCAAGCACCTTCCCGAGCGAGTCAAAGAAGAAGCGATGTTGCATGTTCTTCTCGACAGCTACGAACAACTAAAAATAGACCGGAAGGCCGCTGCCAATAGAGAGCAAGCGCGTAGACTCCTTAACCGAAATGCGAATCTCGTGGCTGGTGAAGCCGAAGGCCCCACCGCCGCAGTGATGAGATCAATGGCACGTAAGTGAGTCACGTATGGCGAAGAAGAAAGCAGACCCCACGGTAAAGAAACGTTTAAAGGCTGGGCGCGTCGCTGCGCTCGACCTTCTTATTGAAGAGGGCGCTGGCGGCGGAACTGCTGTTGTCACAATGCCCGAGTTTGATCCGGAAAAAGGCGTAAGCGCCCCCGACTTCGAATCCTCCGATGACTTCAACGTCGAGAGAATTCTCAACGAGTCCGGTGAAGCCTCTATTCCTGTTGACTTGAAGTTCGATGATTCCTCAATGCCTACCGCGAAGAACTTCTTCGAGTGGGTGAGTTCATCCAACTACTTGGCGGCCACTCCGTATCTCGAACAGGCGTTGATTGGTATCCGGCTCTTTGGCGAATACTGCCCCAACCCTGAATGTTCAGACACCGAATGGATGCAAACTGAAAACCACGAACCTAGTGAAGGTATCGTCGGCCTGTTGAATAAGGTCACGTTGCTTGAGCATGGTGTGTGTCCGAAGTGTGGATCCAAGCGGTCAATGCTTTTCAAGAAGCGTAGACTCAACCTCTATAACGAGTTGGCTGTTTGCGCAGGCCAGCGTTGCGTGACTGGTAACACGCTGCTGACCACCGATATGGGCTTGCGTCGTGTGCGCGATCTCCCTGTCAACGGCGACGACTCCGTAATGTCGGATCTGAATGTCATGCTCAACAACAAGGCATGTCGCGTTCATAAAGTTTTGAAAGATACCGACTGCAACCGGCTGGTCGCTGCGAACTTGTCTAACGGCATGTCTCTGCGCGGTACTGCTGACCACGGCGTTGAAGGCTGGGCGTTTTCCTATCGCCCCCTCTCCGACTGCGGGCGCTCCCCCATTGTTGTCAATCTCGGCACTCACGATAGCAAACCGTTCCCCACCAAGGAATTCGTTTTGGGCTTGCACGCCAAATACAAAACGAGCGGTGTTGTAACCCGTGGTGCTCACTTCTCTTGCGGTGAAGATTTCATGTTGCCCGTTATCGCGGATCTCGCGAAAGGCAACGTGCGTGTTGTTGGCAATCGTCCGTACTTGGACGGTGACGGCGTAACGCTGTCCCGCAACATCGTTCTTCAACATCTGGTCGCCGCTCACATGCGCGATGATGTTCTCGCAGAACTCCCCGATTACGTTTTAACTCAACCGCGCGAAACGCTCGCGGTGTTCTTCGCCTCTCTGTTTGAGCTTGGCGAGGTCACTGTCGTTAGCGAACAACTGGCGCGTGACATTCAAGTTCTCGCCGTCGGCTGCAATCAGCCCATCGTGCGGGAAGGATGTACCTTGATTCGCGACCGTGCGGCGTACGACGACTTCTCCCCGCTGGCCGAAACTGTTCAGCGCGTGTGCCCTGACTTCGCGCCGTCTGCATGGGATCGCGCAACTCTGGTGACTCTTCTCGCCGACGTGCAGGAATCCGACCCGCTGCATTACCTCAAGCGTCTGGTCGATGGCAAGTTCGCGGTGTTCACTGCCGAAGTCGAACACATCGAGCCCGAGCCCGTTTGGACTTTCGAAGTCCCGAGCGGTCAGCGCTATGTCTCCAACGGAATGGTTTCGGAAAACAGCGGCAAGTCCATCGTGGTCGCAATGCTTTCCACCTACATCACTCACCTGCTGCTCAAGGTTCAGAAACCGACGCGCTTGTTCAACGTGGGTGATAACCAAATCCTGCACGGAACATTCGTGGCCCTGACATTGGCGCAGGCGAAGGATACGCTGTGGGATCCTTACTACGGCTACCTGTTGGATTCGCCGTGGTTCCAGCGCTACCACGCACTGATCAGGCGACTCGAAGCGCTGCACGGTGTTGAAGTGTTGAAGCTGCGGGACACGTTCGTGCTCTACCGCCATCGTAACCTGTACGTGTACGCTGCTGGCCCTGACAAACGGGTGCTTCGTGGTCGTACTCGTTTTCTGGCAGCGATAGATGAAATCGGTTACTTCGATAACAACGCCGCCGCGCAGAAGGTTAAGACTGGTGCCGCCGAAGTGCATATCGCACTCGAACGTTCGCTGCTTACCGTACGCGCCAACGAACAGCGGCTAGTCGATGAGGGCTATGACAACTTGCTGACGGGCTACATGCTCAACGTGAGTTCCCCGAGTGATTACCGCGACAAGATTTGCGAACTCGTTCGCTTGTCACAAAGCTCGCGCAAGATCCTCGGCATCCATGCCCCGACGTGGAAGATGAATCCGCACATCCCGCGCGATAACGAAATCATCGTGGACGCTTTCCAACGCGACCCAATGACTGCTGCCCGAGATTACGGAGCGCAGCCTCCGGTGTCCGCAAGTCCGTTTATCTCTCCGGTCGTTGTCAACGATACGATGCGCGAGGTCGGACGTAACGAGGTGGAATACACGCACCAGATCAACCGCGCAAGTAACGCGGGCATTCAGGAGCGTACCATCTACGGCGTAGTGACTCGCATCAAAGAGACTGACGTGCCTTCGGTGCTGGCAATCGACGCAGGCGAAACGAACAACAGCTTTGCGCTGTCATGTACTTCGACCCGCGACGGTATGGCGAGCATCGACTTGCTAATCGAGATCATGCCTGCCCCTGGTGTTGCGTTGAACTACACGATGATCTTTGACTACCTGATCGTTCCGGTTATCAAAGCGCGTAACGTTCGCATCCTGTTGGCCGACCGTTGGAACTCAACCAAGTTGCTGCAAGATGCGCTCGCGACAAGTCTCGTTGACGTGTCGAAGAAATACTCCCTCAAGTATAACGACATGTGGGACGTCAAGAACCAGATGCAAGGCGGCACGCTGAGTTATCCGCGCAGCACGCATGTGAAATCTGTAACTGATATATTGAACTCGGATCTTTCGGATTACCCCGAATGCTTCAAGGGACGTCCGGTTGAACACTTCATGTATCAGTGCGTGACTATCCAAGATAGCCGCAATCAGGTATTGAAAGGGCAGGGACTAACCGATGACTTGTGGCGCGCAACTGCGCTGAGTGTCTACGGCCTTAACAATCCGGACTGGGCTCCGTTCCTCGTTCCGCGCAAGAACACCAACATGAATCGTGACCCTAGCCGCTTGATGGTTATGGGTGCGGGTCAGCGTACGGCGGGCGGCGGCGGGTCTTCTGTGGCGACGAAATCTGGAGAGGTCGGTAATTTCGCCTGTGTAGCTGGTTCAAGGAGATTAAAACGATGAATAAGTTCAACAACCCCGCACGTAACCGTTTGGCGGAACGTCAAGCAGTTCGTGCTGGCAAGGTCGATAATGATCTTGCCGCTGCCAACGTTGCGGTGGCATCCACTTCCGCTCTGAGTATCGACCGAGTAGACGTGTGCCCCAAATGCAAAGGCGGTATGCAACCTTCCACTCTGGCTGGGGGCCGCCCTGCATCGTTCTGCGCGCAGTGCTGCGTGACCATGCCCGTACCCGAGGCGTAAACGCATGGGAGTTAAGTTCAAGTCTCAAAGTGACTTCTCTGACAGAGGTGCCGCTTCCACAAAAGGAAAAGCTGCATCGAAGTCAGTCGGAGTTGCTGGAACATCAGAACTTGGCGCGAGTCTTCTGCGTGCAGCAAAAGACGGTGTGAAGGAGCGTGCGAAAATGCGCGCTGCCGAAACCAATGATTCCCGCAAACTGAAATCGCTGTCCGCAGGGGGCGGCGGTTCCAGTGCAGGCAATATGCAGTTTGGTTCGGTGGCTCTCGATATTGACGTAGACCCGTTGCTCGAAGGGATGGCGTACGACACTGACGACAAGCATTTGTTCAACGTGTACCGCGACATTTATAACTTCGATCCGATCTGTGGTAGCTACGTCGATATGGTGAGCACGCTCCCTTACGACGAGTTCTCGTTCGGCGGTGCGAAAGACGCACTGCTCGAACCGTTCTATGAAACGTGTGACCGTCTCCGCATCGGGTCAATGCTGCCAGCGATTACCGCTGACCGACTTGTTACTGGTGCCCACGTTTCATCCATGCTCTACAACAAACAGAAGGCGCAGTTCCTCGACTTGTGGTGCCACCGCTACGACAACATCGACGTGTACCCGCTGCCGTTCAACAACCAAGATCCGATTTTGGAGTTGACCGTTCCGCAGGATATGCGCGACGTCATGCTGCGTGATAGTCCGCGCGTGAAGAAGTTGCGGGAGTACATCGGAAGTGACTTGTGCGCCAAGATTGACGGTGGTGAGAAGATTGAACTCGAACCGCTGGGCACAATCTGGCTGCCGCGCCGTCCGTTCACCACTGGCCCAGGGAGATCGATCTTCGGTCGCGTGCTTCCTGTTTGGTTGATCGAGAAGAACCTGTATCGCGGGACGCTTATCGAGAGTGGACGTCGCCAGCGTGGTATTCTGCACGCGCAACTTGGTGACGGTGCTGACTGGGAAGCGAGCGTCGAAGAAATGCAGTACGTCACTGACTTACTGCTCGCGGCGGACGCTGATCCGATCGGTGCGGTAATCGCCACACGTCTCGGTGTTCAGATCAACGAGTTCCGTCAAGGCGGTGACTTCTGGAAGATCACGGACATTTGGGACACGACTACGCAATACAAATTGCGTGCGCTCGGTGCGAGTGAGGCGCTGCTGTCTGGTGACGCCACGTTCTCCAACGGCGAGCAAGGCATGATGGCGTTCATGGAAAGTCTCGCTGCTCAACGTAACGAACTTACCCGCCGCTTGTTCTACGAGAAATTGTTCCCGTTGGTCTCCATCATCAACGGTCTGGCTGTAAGTCGAAGCGGCAACGTGATTCGCAAGTCCGGTCTGATGAGTGGTGACGCAATGGACGTTCTCGCTCGCGTGCAAGATGGCTCCAAGTTGTTCATCCCGTCCGTTCATTGGGCGAAGAAGTTGCGACCCACTTCTGACCAAGGTCAGATGGAAGCGCTGCGTGCGATGACTGAAATGGGTGTGCCCATTCCGTTGCGCGCGATTGCGGCATCCGCAGGCTACAACCTCGACCAGTTGATGGGCGACCAAGATGAAAACTTGGCGATGCAGCGCAAGATGCTGGATTACCAACGTCGTCTCGCGGAGCTGAAAAAGAACTACGGCCCGAAAGAAGAAGACGATGCAGGTGGCGGCGGTGGCGGCTCGTTCTCAAGCGCCAACTTCGGCGGCCCGCTTCTCGGTCGTAAGAAATTGTCAGAGCGCGATTTCGGTAGTCTCGGCGAAGCGTTCGAACGTACTGCGACAGGTAAGAAGAAATACATCTACAACCAGCGCGGTGCTCACGACAAGGCAAACAACGCCATCTACAAATCTGTAAAGAATCTTACAGCGAACGGCCAGAATCGTCTGGCGTCCACGTCTTCCGTTTCGGCAACCCCCGAGCGCTGGGAGACTCTTGCAAACGCACGCATGTACTAAGGAGTGATTCATGGGGTGGAAGGATTGGCTGACTGGTTTGGCTAAAAGGAATCCATCAACTGACGTTGACACTGTGTCGCTGTTTAAAGAGCGCGTTGCAGCCGCAGCCGGAGAAGTGATTGAGGGTCAGGCTTCTCAACACACTCTGGCGCGTGAAGCGTACGGCGCGGTCGCGTATCTTTTCGAAGAGCGCGGCCACTTCCAGTCCTTCATGCAAGCTGCCCGTGTTCTGGGAAAGGCCAGTGTAGAGTTCGGAATGTTCCCGAGCGATGCGCCAGTCTTTGGCGGCACTCCGCTATCTGTTGAGGATACCGCATTCTATATCGCGGTGGCCGTGGCACTCGGCACGACCAACACTAACCGTGCGGCGTGCGAGTTGCTTGCTGCGCATGTGCGATTGCGTGAAGCGAGTTCTGCACTCGACCGTGAGTTGAATGCAAGCGTGCTAACTGCAAGTGCGAAGCGCGCGGAGAAGTTGCGCCTAGCGCGAGAGACGTGCATTAAGGAAGTGGAGCGCTTGTCGCTCTCCTTCTTCAACGCGACGCACCATCGACTGCGCCCGCAAGTCTATGCGAGCTGGCACTCGTTCGCTGGTAACATCGCGCGGGAGAAGTTCCCGCCCGTTCATGTCTTTGCAAAGAGGTATGCACATCAATGACTGACTCTGATGACGTAATCGTGATTATGCGGAAGGTTACTGAGCAGTACGGCGAACGTTTCTCGCTTGCCGTCGCCACTGAGCTGGCGTACGAAGCAAACGCCGCATCTGCGTCAGCCGCGCGCAACATCGCCGAAGCAAATACCGCTCCCGATGAGCTGCGTCGCATTGAAGCGTCGTGCTTCTACCGTAACCTGATTACCACAACGCCGGAAGCGGTTCACGCTGCAATCAAAGCCGTGATTGCAACTGGCGAGTTCAACAACCCGAATAAGGACTGATCACATGTATAGCATTGTCGAAGGCGACGTACGCCTCTTCTCTCACAAAGTCTCTGGCAGTACCATCGTGTTCAACTTTACTCCGATGAGCGAAGGTGCCGATTCCGTGTGTGCTCAACTTGCTGCACACGCCAAGACGGAAGACGCTGTTGAGCAAGCAGAAGTCATTCTGCTCGGTGACGGAACAGAAGACGCGCCGGATCGCAGCCTCGACCAAACGGGTGAACTGATCACCCAATGGCTCGACGATCTGGGATACGAAGAAGACGCATGGGGCGCATCGCTCATTGACGCGACCTACGTCAAGTCTGGCAAGTCTGAGATCTACGTTCTGAGCGTCGGTGTAGCCGACCCAGACGCATCGTTTGCCGAGGGCGGCTCCGGTGCGGACTGGAACTAATCTGCCGAATGGGAGCCCTGTGCTCCCATTTTCTATTTCACGACATGTTCGCGTTGTCCGTAACCTGCTGAATGATGCAACGCCTGTTTACGCCGCGCAGTATATCAAGGCCAACATTGACCACAAAGAGTATCCCGCGCTGTGGGCGCAGCTTACGCCAATCGTCGGCCAGCAAACTGTAAATGAAATACATAACTTGCTGAGATTCCTTGGAGGTAAAATGTGAGAAGGCGAATACTGCGTGAGTCTTTGGCGAAACACAAAGGCACGTATGACATGGTTTTCTGCGACCTATGCGATGCGCGTGGAGTTAAACACCTTCTTGCGCGCGACGGGATCGTAGTTGCCTTCAACGTGTCACGCTTCGAACTCGCACGGTGTTCATACCGGACATGGAAGACATGGCCCATCATAGGAAAAGGGGTGGATATTCCGAAATCGCGTGTCGTAATGTTGACGGACTCGCGCCAAGGAATTCCAGCGTTCTCTCACCCACTGGTGTATGACGGAGCGTCGTGGTTGTACCAATTCCACTGGATGCTTGAGCTGCAAGCTGCGCGTGTGTTCTGCACAGGCACTCGCGTTAATGCAATGCTCGACGCACTCGATCAACAGGAAGGTGCGACGTGGCTGGCTGATGTTCATATCACCTTGCTGAGACAAAACAAATGAATCATATACACGCCATCGACCTGAGCAACTGGATACATCGCGCGTACTACGTGGCCCCTGCCGAGCTTTCTGCGAACGGGGAACCCACGGGTGCCGCCAAAGTATTCATCAACATGGTCGAAGCGCTGGTCTCCAAGGTAAAGGAAACGGCAGGCAAGAACGACAAGCACTTCTTCGTTTTCGCCGTTGACTGCCCTCGCGAGAAATCGAATCGCTACTTGAAGGTTGCGCGCTGGGTCAAGAAGAAAGGGCTCGACGAAAACCATCTGTATAAAGCCGGACGTGATGACGATCCGGAAAAGCGTGCCTCGATTCGCTCGCAAATAAAACTCGTGTTGAAGATGCTCGAAGTTTCCGGCTTCCCTCTGTTTGCCGCTGATGGCGCAGAAGCGGATGATGTGCTGGCAACCATTTCATTCATCTTCAAAGACGACCCGGACATCCGTGTGTGGCTTTACACCCGCGACAAGGATTGCGCCCAACTGTTGAAGCACAAGAACACCAGTATCATCATGCCGGATACTGGCAACGCGAAACAGATTGTGCTGTCCACGTCGAAGGACTGCATTGCCAAATACGGAGTGCCGCCGAAGCGCATCGTTGATTACCTGACGATGTTGGGTGACAAGGCGGATAATATTCCCGGTATCCCTGGGCTGGGGGAATCGAAAGCTGCGGCTGCGCTCAAGCAATACGGGTCGCTGTCTTCGGCATTAGAGGATCCTGATTTCGTTAAGCGCTTCAAGTCTCTGCGTGAAGGTTCGCTGGTTATGCCAGTGAAGATGATGCGCAACTTGATCCGACTCGACACCGAGGTACAAGGAATCCCAACTGACTTGGAGGACTACGCACGCAAGCCGCTAACTGATAAGCGCGTAGAGCGTATGCGTAAACTCCGTAAGAAGTACCGTTTCTCTTCACTGTTTGGAGCATAGGATATGGCTAACGTAACTAAACTCGAAGAACTCATGTCTATCGGCGTGGGTGGAAAATCCAATCGTCAACCTTCCAAGCAGCGCCCGCGCCCGACGGAGGGACTGCAAGGTGCTGGCCGCGAACTCGTTCGCCGTGCAGTTGGTGAGTCAATGACTCCGGTCGCCGAGAATCTTTTCATCGCAGTCGAAGGGCGTCAAACTGCTGCGCTGCGTGCTGGTCTCTTCGACGTGTTCGTCGTTGAGAGTTTCGCTGGTGCGCCATTCCCCAGTAGCCCGACCGAACGTTTCCTGAAAGCAGACTTCCCGAATACCTGTTCGCAGTACGGCTCGATCATGCAGTACGCGCGCAGTGAAGTTTCGAGCAACGTGCTGATGGATGGGACTTCAACCGCCGAGTACCTGCTCGCTTCTTCCATCCTGTTGCCGATGGGTAATCACGGCGTAACGCTGGCTTACTCGTTCTTCGAGTACGGTGCAGAAATCCGCCGCTCGATCAACGACCGCAACATGAAAGATGCTGCGGCCAAAGGTCAGAAGCAACCGCGTCCGCTGAATCGCGTTACCGTTGAGAACATCTTCAAGGTGTTCGCTTCCATCGCGCGCCAAGCGTCGAGCCTGACGCCGCGCAACGGCCAACGTCTGGCCATCGGCATGAATCGCATTTACGGTGGCACCAGTGGCATGTTGATGCACGACCTGCTGCGCATTCTCGCCGAAGTTGCTGCGCTGTATCCGCACATCGACTGGTTCATCATTTCTCCGAAGAACCCCGATGACGCCGTGCTGCATCCGTTCGATTACGCCCGCTGGCTGGAGCGCAAAGCCGAACGCGAAGCCCGCGCCGCTCGCCCGCAACGCCGCATGAAGCCGCGCCGTCCGCAGCAACAGCAACGTCAGGCGCGGAGAGCGTAACATGGTACTTGTGACTGCTAACCCTCTGGTATCCAAAGGCTGTACCATCGAGAAAATTCTTGATGCGTTGCGGGCACCGCTTAACCGAGACCTCAAGCGCCTCATACTCCCACGGACGCAATGTGCTCAACGTACGTTCTATCGTAACGTGAAGTTCATTTCCGAAGTGCTGCGTGATATGGAGCGCCGTGGTTTTCAACTCCCTGATGGATGCAAGTCAGAACAACGACAACTCAAGGGAGTAAAGGGCAGTCATACGTTTCGCGCTTTCAATCTGGTCAAGATGCCATCCGGAGTGACGTATTCGCTTGTTGCGTCAAGCTCCGGTGTTATCGCGGTTGCGGAGTGCGGAGGCCATCGCTCCGTCCTATACATCTACTCATCTGCTGGTTGCACGGTTCCGATTTATTCCGACGTGCCTGCGCCAACGCTGCTTGCCGAGTTCGACACTCTGGTGATTCCGTGGTTCAATCACTTCTGTGAGGGTCTGCGGTTCCAAGTGTCGAACCCTGCGCCTCGCGTTGTCCAACTACTGGCGGGTGATGAGTTTGGAGGTCTCTATCATGAGAATGTTCCGGAAACTGACAAGCCTAAAGCTGTTTGACATATCGGTGGTTTCATCGCGTGTCGAGATAGTGGGCAGCAACGCGATCATCTACGGGGTAAAGCGCGAAGACTTCATCAAGGCCGCGCGTGTCGAGCCCCCGTGTGTAATGGAAGTAAGCGGACACTCGTATCCGGTGATCGTCAATGGTGCGAATCGCGTACCAGAGGCACTGACTCCCGAGACTAGCAATATCTATCTCGAAGTCGAATCACCAACGGGTGACGCGCTTTATATGTCTGAGGAAGGCGCTGATGTTAACAGGGTCGAAAGTTGAACGTTACTTCAATCGGGTGAACCAACGCTCGCTTGAGGTCGTCACTGCAAAGTTGACGCGCATGGAAGACAGTTTGATTGAGTTCATGGATAAGCGCACGTTCTCGCAACTCACTGCGGTTGCAGAAGCGCGTACCTGTGAAGCAATCAAATGTTCCTTGCTTGATTTGGAAATGGAGTTCCTGCCGCGTGCGCTCGCTGTTCGTGTACGCTTCGGGCAAGCCGGATACTCGGCTGCTGAAATCGCAATCCTGCTCGACCTCCCGCTGGCGTTCGTGCTGGCGATCATCGAGAAGTACGGCGACGAGTGGCCCGAGCGTATGATGGTGAAGACGCTCCACCGATTCAGGCAAGAGCACACCTTGTTCAAGGCGCGTGACGGCGCATGGCACACACCAAAGACATTCGCATTCGTCTACGGTGTCGAGCAGTATAAAGTTGTCAACGCCGTGCGACTGGATGAATGGCGAAATGTGGTGATTGTGCGTGACCTGATTTCAACTGGCCGCGCACTTGCACGCAAAGACCCAGACGCCAAGGTCGATCCTTTCGGCCCGCCCTGCGCCTCGTATCGCGTACCGCTGTTCAAGTATCCGACCTTTGCGACAAAGGAAGACTACTTGCGCTCGGGCGTGAAGCGCGTTGCACCTGATGACCTTAGTGAGATCGTCGCGGAACTCACGTAACAAACGTGCCACGCGCTAATTTGTAGCAGGCACACGGGGCCACTACGGCCCCTTTTTCTTTTTCGGAGACAATCATGGGAAAAGCCATCATTCGAAAAGGGCGTGATGCTTCCGCTGGGCACGGATGTTTTCCTCCGACAAAACCAACGCAAGGCAGCAACAACGTCAAAGTGAATCGCATCGGCGCAGTTCGCATGGGTGACATGTACCAACCACACAAGTGCGGTAAGGTAGTTCACGCCGGACGGCAAGCGCAATCTCCGTCAACCGTTAAAGTGAATGGCCGTAAGGTTCACCGCAAAGGCGATGGTATCAGTTGCGGCGACAAGGGAAGCAACGGTTCCCCTAACGTGTTTGCCGGAGGTTGAAATGGCATCATTAAGCGACGTGAGGATCAACTACGGTGACAGTAGCGATGACACTGTGACCGACGTTGATTCCGCGATTCAGAAATTGTATATCGTGTTGAGTGTGCCGCTCGGTGCGCGCAAGTATTATCCTGCATTCGGGGCGCGTCTTATCTCCCGACTGTTCGAGCCGTTCGATGCGATCACCGCTGACTGGCTCGGGGTGGATGTTACTGACGCCATCGAGAATCCGGCAAACGAAATCAACACCATATTCACCAACGTGAAGACTGTGGTCACTCTCGGAAGGCAGACGTACAACGTGTCGATCACATTCGACATTGTGTTGCCGTCCGGTGAGGTCACACGGAATTCAAGCTATCAGTTCAGTGCGGCACCTGACCCTAGCGCGTTCCAGTTGCCTACCAGAACAACTGGACTTCGGAGGTATTAAAATGACGACCCAGCTCTCACGGGCAATGTACCATAAGGACTTCGTTACCGCCCTGCTTGAGAAGGCATCGGAGTCCACCAACTGGTCTGATAAACAAGCGGCATCGCTGCTGGTGCTTCTGGCCGACGTGCTCGGTGATATTGGCGAGAATAACAACGCCGCGATCCGTATCGCTGCACGCGAAGCATTTATCCAACTCTCCCGCCGCGCTTCCAGTACCTTGGCAGGCGCTCGCTTCCTCGGGATCCCGATCCGCCGCAAGTCTGCCGCTACCACGCGCGTGAAGTTCACCAACGGCAGCACGGATCCCGTTACCTACGACCAGCACACTGCGGTGTCTGTCAGTGGCAAGGCCGGATACCTGCGCACCACTCTCGCACTCAATCCGGGTGAGACCAAAGACTTCGACGTGGTGATTGGTGAAGTTGTCGAAGAGACTTTCGAGATCACCGAACAGCGCGACCTTCAAACCTTCGCGCTGACTGCCGGAGAATTCACAATCGACTCGTACGATGTGTGGACAACTGACCCCGCTGGAAACACGTTCCCGTACACGGTGATCGATCAGGCATTCACTCGCGCCGCTGCTGGTGATTACGTGGTGACTGATTTCACTGACGAACAAGGCGCGGTATCCCTGCTGTTCGGCGGTCGATTCTTCGGTCGCGCACTTGATCGCGGCCATGTGCTGCACGCGCGTTACATTACCTGCGGCGGCTCTGCGGACAACAACGATGCGGTGGGCCTTGTGTGCTCGCTGCTCGACAACCGCCAGATTGCAGGCCGCACCGTTGAGCCGATCACCGGAGGCAGCGACGAACTCCCCATCGAATACTATCGCCAGTTCGGCCCCGTGCTGCACCTGTCGCGTCGTCAACTGTCGCGTCCCGACGAATGGCGCGCGTTCATGCTGGCTCAACCGGGAATCGCGGATTGCTCCATCTTGAGCCAGCGTGACATTGCACCGAACGACCCATCGTTCCAGAAGGTGATTCGCATCTGCGCGCTTCCCTATCATGGCGAGACGTTGGGTGGCGTGAACCCTAATCCGCGCAGTGCGCAGTGGGATCGCTTGATTGACAAGATTGCGCTGTACCGTCCGCTGCATATCATCCAGACGTGGAACCCGACACGGCTGATGGTGCAGGCGGTGGTCGAAGTCATTGTCCACTCTTGGTACAACGGCGACTTGCGTGAAGTCGAAGATCGCTGCCGCAATGAAATCACCAAACTGTTCCGTCCGCGCCCAGGGATTCTTGGCCGCACACTTGCGATTGATGACATTAGCGATGCGTGCAAGTACGCAAAGGGCGTGCGCATTAATCACATCGACTACGTGCGCGTGCTGGGGCCAGAGACCGACCTTACCCCAAGTTCAAAGTTGGAGTACATTGCGCTGCGCAGTCTGCGTGTGACCGCGACGTACTCGAAACGTGGAGGTACGAATGCTTTCATCTAGCGTACCAATTCTTGAAGTAGTCGAGCGTCAGGCGGCCTTCGATGAATTGATTACAATGCTCACTGCGGTAAACGACGAAATGGTGTTGCCGCACGTCGAGAAGTTATTGGAGATTCGCCGCCTTCGTGACCAGACGGATATTGTCACGATTGAGGCGAGCCTTCGCAGTATCGGGATCAACTTGGCTACAGGGTTGATGCGCAAACAAGCGCGTCGCCTTGCCAAGGGTTTTGATTTCCTCAACACCTACCACGAAGTTGTGGATACCGGATTCTGGGCGGACTACGCCCAATTTCTGATCAACAACATTTTCCGTGTGAAATCCCTGTGGTCTGCGGACTACGAATCGTTCTATCGTGACCCGCAAGGCGAGACGATCATTAACGGCGGTCGCTGGTATCCGACAACGCACGTCGAACTCGAAGTCGGTATCGGTGCGCAGTACGCCGGATTCGATTTGAAGATCGATCACGACATGGTTCCGGAAATCGCTGACCTGCTGGTGAAGAATTTCAAGTGGGCGAAGGATATGGCGACCGAATGGGCCGAGCGTCACGTCGGGCTGCAACTGAACAACACGGAAGACCCCGTTGCGTTCGTGCGCATGTACGTGTTCTCGCGTCGCGTTGCCGAGTTCTTCTATCAGTGGGCACCCATTGATGACGTGCTCGAATCCATCGTCTTCGTTAACGAGGCGGGCACTGACCCCAATCCCGACGGCGGCGGCGGCGGCACCAACGATCCTAAAGACCCCGTGGATCCGGACAAGCCGCCAACAAATCCCGACGACCCCGACAATCCCGGTGGCGGCGATCCCAACGATCCGAATAATCCCGGTGGCGGTAATCCGACTGACCCCAACGACCCAGACATTCCGGACGGCACTGACGATCCTGATAAACGCCCGAGCGGTTCGAAGCCGTTGCGCATTGGGATGATATTTGCGAACGAGGAAATCTTCTGGTCGCATGTTGGTGGCCGCACGCTTGACCAAGTGCGTTCCGGTTTCGTTCTGTCGGGATCCGTTCTGGCTGCTGGTGAACTGCTGCGATTCAGTTACCGCTCCGCATTCGTTGGCGGCGGTGAAGTGACTTACACCGCAGTGTGTCGCAGTCCGCGCATTGAAGCAGGCGGCATTAACTGGTGTACGTTCGTCCCGCCAAGCTCTGGCCGCGAAACACTGGTGGTTGATCTGTGGTGTCCGGAAACAGGCGCAAAGGGCAAAGTGAACCTCACACTGTTGAGTCCGTCGAACGTTGTTGACCCTGACGAGATTGCAATCCTGCCGAATAACAATCCGGTTACTGGCGGCTCTCGCGTTCCGTTCCGGTGCGTCGGCAAATTCCAAGGCCATACCTATCCGGTGGACATTACCGATTCCGGTCTCCTGACTTGGGAAACTGAACTCGGCGTGTTCGATGGTTCGACGCTGGTGATTCCGAACATCGTGGAAGACACGCAGTTCATGGTGCGTTGCATCTACACAGGCAGCCACTACCAACGCGAAGCGCAGTTCAAGATGACTGCCCGCAAGTCTATCCTGAAACGTGTGCCGACCGCGCTGCGAATCGAATGCCCGCAGGAACTCGCGCAAGGCACCAACGTGCAGATCAAAGCGTTCGCCAAATACAACGACGGCACCGAAGTTGAAGTTCTGCCCGTGTGGAACATCAGTAGTCGTCGCGTATCCATCGAAGGCACCACGCTTTCAAGCGCCACGTACATCAAGGACTATCGCGTATCACTGTATGCGACGTTTGCAGATGCCAGCGACCCAGTGCATTCCGAACTCACAATCTCGTTGCTTGCCAAGCGTTGGCGTGTAAACGACACTCGCGTGCGGCTGCCCGTGCGTGCGGTTGAGGGCTCGGACATTTCACCGCAGGCGCAGGCGTTCTTGGTTGCCGAGGGTGCGACGCAAGAGCAGATCGATTCCGGCGACAGTCGTTACGTTCTCGGCTGGCGTGCAGTGCATGAATCGTTCTGGTACGGCGTTCACGTAGACGGTGCGATTGCCGCGCGTCCTAATCCGGTCACTGGTGAGTTTCAAGTTCCCGCAGTGACCAAGGACACCGAAGTCTATATCGGGTTCAATGGCAAATACGACGGACAAAGCATTACAGGCACGGGTCGCATGACTGCCTTTGACCGTGTGATGACCGTAACCCATATCGACGTCGTGTGCGTGCAAATACTGACTGCGAAATCTACCACGCGCATCAACACGTTCGGCAACTGGAACAACGGTGGCCGTACTGAAATCGGTGCAGAGTTGCAGGTGGAGTTCGAGCCCTCGCAATCCAGTTACCGTCGCGTGTACGAAGAGACCAAGGCCGAGATCGAGAGATTGGAAGCCGCAGGTGAACCGTTCGATCACTTGAGCCTGACAGAGTTGGATTACACCAAGTATATCACGCTTGAGTTCCGCGATAGCCTTGAGACGTTCGTTGACGTGGCGACTGATTTGACGCACGTTCGCCAACTGCTGTACTTCAACGGCAGCCTGCACGGACAAGCGTTGCTCACTGCGACCTACACCCACAATGGAACTACGACTGTTGACCGTCGCCGCATTTCGCTGTCACCGACCCGCGCCCGTGTAACCGGAATGCGGATGGAGATTCCAGAAGTGATAGGTGAGCGCACTCGTACGTTTGTTCGCTCTCTCGTTGACTACGCTGACGGGACTTCGGAATACGTGGACAGTGTTTGGAGCGCAGAGCTGGAAGACGACGGCGGATTCACGCCGCTGGTTATTTTCAGTTCGCGTGAGTGGGAAGCGCCCGACCTCATCTATACGCTGGAAGGTAAGATGCCGGATACCTTCGAAGAGTTCATGCGGATGCCAACATCGCGTCTGCCTATCTTCGCTGGTATGACTACGCTCGATGAAATCAAGAAGTCGTCGTTCGTCGGTGCCGTGATGCAGGTTGACCAGACAGAAGAAGTTGTTCGCGCAACGATCAGCTCGCGTTTCTTCAACGAGAATCGCACGTCTGTTCTGACAATCCTGCCTGCAACACCGCTGCCCATCAACGACATTGTTGAAGCGCGAATCGAAGGCCCGATTGAAGTGAAGGCCAATAACCTTTACGCATCGTACGCACTGGTCTGCACCTATCGCCTGACGGGTAGCAGTGTGCTGGCTGACGGCACCGAAGTAGAGCAAGCGCCGTATGATTACGACCTTGAAGTTTCCAACGACTGGTTCCTCAGTGACCCAGAAGAGTTGGTCAACGGTCAGTATGTTCCGGCCACCAGTGCGCTTGCGGCAATCGACGGCGACGGTTACATGCGCCCGCTGCGAAACGTAGATGGTCGCGTAACGCTGCGCGCCGTGTTCGATGACAACTACAACAAGTTCAGTCGGACGATTGTGGTCTACATCCAGCGCGTGAACACCTACTTGATGCAGTTGGACATTCTCGGTCAGACAAACGTATCGGACGACCCAGCGTTGAACCCGACAATCGAATACAGCGATGGCATTTGGTATGTGCCCTATCGCCTGCGTTTGTTCACTGCCGACAACTCGGAAGGGTTTGAAGTTCCCTCCGACGATGCACTGTGGGCGTTTCAGGCACCGACGGGTTTGACTGGCGTTTCCGTCGGCGACCAGACCGGACGTTTGTATGTGAGTCAGCAAAACAGTGACGCGCAACTCACGTTGACCGCAACACTGCGCTACCCCGATCAGCGCGGCGTGATGGAAACAATCACGGGCGCAATCACGCTCAACATCCAGTCGTCCCGCGCAATCACCGAAGCAACCATCAAGTTGCCGCCGGATAACATTGTGCCGGATGAAAACATTCAGCTCGTTATGGAATGGAAGCGCCGCAACGGTGTGACAGGTGATAGCCTGCATCCCATCCAGACCGTGAGTTATGAGTGGTTACTGCTGGAAGGTGCATCGCGCGGTGTTACGTTGAGTGCTGCTGGTGTTATCCGGTTCAAGCCGAGCGCCGAAGAGCAAACGGCAACCGTACAGTGTACGCTGAAAGAAGACCGGACTGTGATTGTCGAATCCGTTATCGTTCTGTGCCCAGGTGTCGGCTACCCAATCGGGTTGACCGTTACCGGACATGAGCGCGTGCGTGACGACAGCATTATCAAGTTCCGTGCCGACGTCAGCCGCGCACAACGACCGACCACAGAAGAGACGTCGAACTGCTTCTGGTCTCTGCGTAACGCGAACGGCGACTCGATTCTCTATCCGGGAATTGAAATCGATCCGCGCACGGGTGTGATG
>Ga0209599_10000244_pt1 | contig 38415 bp, 32 predicted proteins | sample Shrwel_input2_FT_FD_187534 | JGI IMG/M metagenome (GOLD analysis project Ga0209599, IMG submission 187534) | Subsurface microbial communities from deep shales in Ohio, USA - Utica-3 well 1 S input2 FT (SPAdes) (version 2) ...
GAAAAGCATTGTCTAGAATTGAGAAGTAAGATTTTGAATGGTCTAGATATTCCTACAAGTATAGGAGTAGCCCCAACAAAAACACTTGCCAAAGTAGCTAATAAAATTGCTAAAAAATTTCCAGAAAGGACAAATGGAGTTTATGTCTTAGATACACCAAAAAAGATAGAGGAAGCTCTAAAATGGTTCCCTTTAGAAGATGTGAAGGCTTAATGAAAAGTTTCAAAAAGTAGGTGTAAAAACTGCTTGGAATTTTACACAACTTCCAGAAAGCTATGTATATAATGTAATGGGAATTTTAGGGACTAGAATGTTCAAAGAACTAAAAGGAGAACCTCAATATGAACTTACTATTCCTAAAAGTAAAAAAGGTATAGCCACTACTAGAACTTTTGATAAGATGACAGATGATTTAGAGAATCTTAAAGAAAGGGTTTCTACATTTTCTTTTAAATGTGCTGAAAAACTAAGAGGACAAGGTTCTTGTTGTAATCATGTTACTGTATTTCTTACTACAAACTATTTTAGAGAGGATTTAAGACAGTACAACAATTCTATAACTATTACATTACCTAATCCTTCTAATTCTGCAATTGAAATAAATAAGTATGCTTTAAAAGCTTTGGAAAGAATTTATAAAATTGATTATCTTTACAAAAAAGCTGGAGTAATTGTAAGTTCTTTTGTTCCTGAGACTGAAAGGATAGTTAGTTTTTATTACAAAAACATAATAAGTCATTTTCACTAAAAAACACTGAAAACCCCTATGAATAAAGGAATGTGTACAAACAAAAAAATCTCACATTTCTGTGAGATTTCTATTTCTGTGGGTCCTGAGGGATTCGAACCCCCGACCCTCTGGGTGTAAACCAGATGCTCTGAACCAACTGAGCTAAGAACCCGAATTTTTTGAAAAGGTTTCGTTCCTTTTTGTGGGTCCTGAGGGATTCGAACCCCCGACCCTCTGGGTGTAAACCAGATGCTCTGAACCAACTGAGCTAAGAACCCTCTTTCACGATTTCTCGTTTTGAGTGGTGCAAATATACAACTTATTGCGATTTCTACAAATTTTTTTCTAAAAATTCTCCCACCACAAAGTTACTTCCACCCACAAAAATCATTTCTTCGGGTTTACATTTTATTTTAGCTGCCTGAAAACCAGCATCTACTGTTTCAAAAATTTGAAAATCTATTTTTGCAGAAATTAGCAAATCTTCATACTCTTTTGGGTTTCTTCCTCTGTTAATCGCTGGTTTTACAAAGTAATATTGAGCATTTTTGGGTAAAATTTTCAAAACCTCATCAATTTTTTTATCATTCACAAAACCAAGGACAATGTGTTTATACTTTTCAATGGCATTCAATTGATCAAAAACCATTTCTAAACCAGCTTGATTATGAGCGGTATCACAAATAATCAATGGATTTTCTGAAAACTGAAACCATCTTCCAATAAACTTGGTGTTTTGGTGAACTTTCATCAAGCCATTTTCAACAGCACTTTCAGAAATTTCTATGTTTTGTTTCCTCAACTCATCTACCAAAGCCAGAACTACTCTTATATTTTTCTTTTGATAATTTCCCTTCAAATCAGTTTCTAAATCAGTTGAAACTTTTGTTGCATCTATGAATTCAGAATGATTTTCGATGGCTTTTTGTTGAATAATATTTTTCACCAAATCTCTTTCGTCGCCAGAAATAATGGGAATATTAGGCTTTACAATTCCTGCTTTTTCTGTGGCAATTTCTTCCAGAGTTTCTCCTAAAATATTCTGATGATCTAAATCTACATTGGTAATAGCAGAAACTAAAGGTTTTATAATATTGGTAGAATCTAATCTACCGCCCAAACCGACTTCAACAATGGCAAAATCAACCTTTTTTTGATAGAAATATTCAAATGCCATAATCGTGGTAAATTCAAAAAAAGAAGGAAGAATTTCTTCTGGAATATTCCTCAATTTTTTAATAAAATCAAAGACAAATTCTTTCTCACAATTATTTCCATTAATTTTAATTCTCTCCGTAAAATCAATTAAATGAGGGGAATTATACAAACCAACTTTGTATCCTTGTTCTTGTAAAACCGAAGCTAGCATATTGCTGGTAGAGCCTTTTCCATTCGTTCCGCCAATATGAATCATCTTCAGTTTTTCCTGAGGATTTCCAAAAAAATCACAAAGCTTTGTAATATTTTCTAAGCCTGGTTTATAAGCTTTTTGACCATCAATTTGGTAATTTGGCATTTGTACAAAAAGCCAATCTAACGCTTCTTGGTAAGCTTCTGGAGTAAAAAAAATTGGAGTATTTTTTGACACAAAAAAAATTTTTTCAAAGATAGGGAAACCCCATTTTATTTTGAAATTTTAAAAATAAAAACTCAATATTTTTTGTTACATTTGAATAAACCACAAAATATTAAAAAATGGAAATTCAACATGAAGATAATGGCAAAAAGGGTGTTTTTTTCATAGAAGAAAACGGAGAAATCATTGCTGAAATGACCTACGTTTGGTCTAGCGAAGACAAAATTATCATAGATCACACTGAAGTTTCAGAAAAACTTGGAGGAAAAGGAATCGGTAAACAATTGGTTCATAAGGCAGTAGAAATGGCTCGTGAAAAACACATTAAAATCCTTCCACTTTGTCCGTTTGCGAAAAGAGTTTTTGATAAAACTGAAGAATATAAAGACGTACTTTTTTAACCCTTAATTTTTTCCAAAATGCCTGATCAAAACAAAAAAGAATATTCAAATGGGGAAGTAACGGTTCTTTGGGATGCTTCAAAATGTATTCATTCTGCGAACTGTGTAAAAAACCTTCCAGAAGTTTTTAAACCTAAAGAAAAACCTTGGGTGCAAATGGAAAATTCTACTTCGGAGAACATTATTTCTACCGTAAATAAGTGTCCATCTGGAGCATTATCTTTGAAAAAATAAGAATTTTTTAGAATGTAATTTTATATGTTCCGGTAGAATTGGTAGAGGCTTTTTCGGCTTTTACGTATTTTTTTACCCAAATTATCGCAGCAGTAACGACACATGGATCAGAAATTCCACTGCTTCTGCGCGCTGAAATCACGTTTCCAGCTTTGTCAACCGTATAAGAAATGGTAATGGTTCCGCTTGCTGTACAGTTATGAGAGGGCTGTTCTCCACCTTTTCCCATGGTTCCAGGAATATAAGAAATAAGTTTTCGGTCTACGCCAATTTTGCTGTCACCATCTCCTTTTCCACCAAGAGGATCGCCAGAATTCCCAACAGTTCCATCATTTCCTTGCGTTCCAGTCTTCGTCCCTCTTCCTTTGATAAGATTGCCAATTGCGGCGGTTCCTTGTCCGTCACCTTGAGCGTTTTTGGAAGTGGTATTGCTGGTAGATGATGTTTTAGAAGTGGTTGCTTTAGACGCAGTAGTTTCCGAAGATTTAGTAGATTTTTTTTCGGTTTTCTCTGTTTTTACGGCAGTAGTTTTTTCAGATTTTCCTGTGATGATTTTTTCTGCAGGTTTTTCTACAGCTTTTGGAGTTTCTACAATTTCTTGAGGTTGTGATTCAGGAATTTTTAATTCTTCAGGGATATAAATATCTGCCGAAGCTAGACTTCCTTCTTGATTAGCAGGTTCTTCTGCTCCGTTTCCGTTTCTATTATCTCCAAAATTTATGAGCATAGTGGTTACTTTCTCTTCTTTTGGGATTTCTCTCACGAATTGGTAATAAAAAATCAACAAAAACAACAATGCCGAAATCAGCGCAGTAAGTGTTGCGCTTTTTAGCTTGTCAATTTTTTCGTCCCGTTTATGTTGAGTTATCGTTTCCAATATAAGTTTTGGCTAAATTTGATTTTAATTTCTATAAATGGACTAAATCCTTACCAATTGACTATTCTTGAACTGTAGCAATCGCTAAGCCATATTTGTGTTTTTCGGCGATTTCCATGGCATAAACTACATCTTTATGCTTGCAATTTTCGTCTGCTCTAATCGTAAAAGTAGGATTAGATGAACCTTCTACCAATTTTACAATATCTTGTTCTAATTGTTCTTTTGGCGTTTCTAAATCATTTACAAAATACTTGCCATCTGCATTTATTGTAACAGTTGTAGGGTCTGTAACGCTAGGATCTTGAGCTGCAGCTTTTGGTAAATTCACATCTATTGCGCTTTGACTGATGGCAGAACTGGTAATCATAAAGAATATCAATAACAGAAAGATAATATCTGTCATCGAAGCCATACTAAATTCGGCGCTTACTCTATTTCTTCTTTTCAATTCCATTCTTAAAAAGTTTGAGGTTAGGTTTTAGAAGAATTAAAGTGGTTTGTTTAGCGTATCTAAAAACTCATTCACGTGAGTTTGAATTTTTAGCACCAGTCTGTCTACATTGGTCACCAAAATATTATAGAAAAAATAGGCAGGAATTCCCACAAATAAACCCACTGCTGTAGTGGCCATCGCAGTATAAATTCCCGATGCCAAAAGTTTCGGTGAAACAGCTCCTGTAACATTAGAAATTTCGAAAAACGCCATAATCATTCCGACTACCGTTCCCAAGAAACCTAACATAGGTGCTGCTCCAGAAGCTGAAGCAAGAATATTCAGGTTTTTTTCTAATTTAGAAACTTCTAACTGTCCTTGGTTTTGCATTGCATTTGAAATATCAGAAATGGGTCTTCCTATTCTGGTTAAGCCTTTTTCTATCATTCTGGCTTCTGGCGAATCTGTTCTTCTGCATAAATCGATAGCAGATTGTATTCTTCCGTCATGAATACAGTCTTTAATATTTTCTAAAAAATTAGGCGTTTCTTTTGATGCTCTTTTGATGAAAAAATATCTTTCGAAAAAAACATACAATGCTAAAATTCCCAAAAGGAAAATAGCAATCATAATTGTATTTCCTATAATTCCTCCGCTGAAAAGTACATCCCAAAGTGAAAATACTTGTTTCTCTGTCACTTTATTGTTAATGATAGTAGTCGTGGCTTGTAAAAACATAATGAAAAATGTTAAGTTCGAATTTCTAAACGATAAATTTAGTGAAAAATTGTAGAATTTCTCGTAGCAATGAATGTTTTTTGAAAAATACTTTTCAAAAAAACTTTAAAAATAAAACAAGATTCTGATGGTTTTATACGGGAAAGAAAACAGCAGAAAGTTACTCTTCTATTTCGATATCATCTGCTTTGAAATGACATTTCAATTTAAAAGGAATTGGTTCATCTGAACCGGTATAGAAATCATCTATTTTCCCTTGCCAGAATAATTCTAGCACATCGTCCTCGTCTTTAGAAAAAGTAAGTTCATTCTCGTAGAGATAGGCTTCTTCGTCGTCATAAAGGTCTACTTCTGTATAGGTTTCTTCCTCTGTATCTTCTATTCGGAATGTTTTTCCTTCCAATTCATTAGAATCAATAGGAAATTCGAATACGTCTAAGGATAGCTGAGGAAAATTATATTGTAGAGAATCGTCTTCTACATGGTCTAAAGAATCATCTGTAATGATTTCTACTTCCAGAAAATTTTTTGAATTAAGATAAACCGCCTTGCAATATGTGCTAGAGATATGGTATTTAAGGGTTTCTTCTGGGTGATAGATTTTTAAAATCCCTTTCATGATGGTGTGTTAAAAAGAATGTTTGTTTTTAAGTTTTTTAAAATTGTGATTGTCTTCGAACAAAGATAAAAAATTTATAAAACCATAAAAGGTTTTTCGTTAAAAATCATAAAAAACGCAGTAAAAAAAATTACTGCGTTCGTTATTTTGAAAAATTTATTTGAAGTTAAACTTCAGCGTGAGTACCACTTGTCTCGGTCTAATGTTTATAGTGGTGTAAGAAGTTTGATTTAAAGTAGGATCAAAAGCTACATTCTCGAATACATTATTATTGGTAATATTCAGCACTTTCAGTTCTAAATCTATTTTTTCTTCGGACATAGAATATTGGTAAGAAATGTCAAAGAAAGCATTTTTAGCATTTCTTTCTTTGTTACTAGAGTGCAATTCGTCCCAAGTGAATCCTAATGTGTGATTTTTGAAAGGATAAACATATGCAGAAAGTGCATGGTTAAATGAATCTGTTTGATTATTGAATTTTGCATCATCTGGAGATTGCGTTTTACTAAAATTCCAGCTTGCATTATAATCTAAACTTAACCAAGAGAAATAATTGTTATTAAATTTAACATTTACCCCTTGATTTCTACGTTCTACATCTATAAAACTAGATTCAGTGGGTGTAGAATTGGCTGGTAATTGCTGATAATTACTCAATGAATAATTATATCCTACGGAAGCATTGGTTTTTAACTTAGGAAAATATTTTCCGAGTTCTGTTCTCGCAGAATTGGTTTTACTATTGTTTTCTAAATTATAACCTTCTAATATAAACTGCTGGCTATCAACATTTAATTTATTAAGATAAGTGATATTACTTGTTCTATCATTAAAGTTATAGCTCACATTAAAGAAAATGTTATTCAATGGATTTCTGTATTCTAACCTTGAACCCACAAAATTTGACTTTGTTTGCTGAATATCAGTATTTTTTGCAGACAAATTTTTTGCAGACAAAAGAATAAAACCATTATAAAGGTCATTGATGCTTCCAAATGAATTGGTAATTCCTGCGAAAGTTGAAAATTTCCAGAATGAGGTTAAATCATATCTCATGAAAAACCTTGGATCATAGGTGATTTTATTCAAAGTTTTATCCAAATTATTGGTTCCAGTTGCAGAAATATTATTAAAATTCACAGGGAAACTTAAATTCACATCTAAACCTTCTCTCTTGTAATTTACCATCATTTGTGCATAAGGTTTTAGATTTTTAAAATCAATATCATTTTCCAAAGCAACTCCTTTAAACTGATAATCCTGAATGGTGTTTCCTGTAACACCGTTTACATCTGAAAGAAGTTTGTTATTGGTATAATTAAGACCAACTTCTGGGGTAAAAGTCCAATTCTTTTTAGACAAACCAATTGATGCAGAATGTACCGCTTCGAAAGTTTTCAAATTAAGTAATTGATGCACCACATCACTATTATTTCCACCATCTACATTATCTAAAATCTCTACATATTTCGCTGGATTGATGAATAAATCTTGCTTATCATCTCTATAGCTGATGAAAGACATTGCATTTACCAGTCTTTCTTTCCAAGGAATAATGGCACTTAATGAGTTTTGAAAACTATTAGACGGTGTTTTAACTTTTTGATTAGCAAAATTATTATTATTGCTCACACTTGAAGCGTCTCCGTTCCAAAGTCCGTTATAAGTAGTGGTATTTTTAAAGAAACTTTTGTTGGCGTTTTTAGAGAAAATAATTTCACCTTTTGCTTGATTAGTATAATGATTGCTTCTCGCAAAATTAACATTTCTCAAAGTATTATCAGCGGTATACACTTTAGTAACACTCTCTTTATCAATTGCATTATTGGCATAACTTGCATTGGCTTTTAACTCCCATTGCTTCGAAAGATTGGTCAAAACATTAGCAGATAAATAATGTACATTATTAAATAAATATCTTTTTACAGGCACATTTTGAGGCGGAGATGAAGATTCCACAGAAAGCCAAGAATTTTCAGAAAAATTTCTTCTCATTCCTTCAAATCTATTTCCAAAAGCCAGAATATTATTCTCTTTTTCTACTTCTTCTCCCATATTATTGGTCTTGTAATTCAAAACCCATTGGTATTTTTGAGTAAAAAGCATCGGAGAGAGTTTTACATTCCAAAGAGATGGCGCCACACCAAGAGAAGTTTCTCCTCTTCCTGTCATGGTAATAGATTTTTTGAGCTGCACATTAATCGCCGCATTTTCTGAAGAAAGTTTATCCTGAAGAATTTTTACAGGTTGATGATTTTCAAGCACTTCTACTTTTTGCACAGCATCTTTTGGGAGAGAATTATTGATTAAGCCATAACTTCCTTCCATTAAATCTTTTCCGTTTACGTAGAATTTGTTAATCGGTTCACCTTGATAGAGAATAGAACCATCTTTATTTACTTCAATCCCAGGAATTTTTTTCAAAACATCTGCTAAACTTCTATCTGCCTTACTTTCGAAAGATTTTAAATCATAAGAAATGGTGTCACCACGTTTGGTAATGAGTTTAGTTTTCAGTTTTACTTCCTTAATTTCTGTAGCTTTTTCTTGAAGCACAAAATTCAAAGTCTGAGTTGCGTTATTATAATTTTCGGTAATGGTTTGGTGGTTAAAAGCTTTTACTTTTACAAGAATTTTTTCGTCATTACTTGTAAAAGTCACTTTATAATTTCCTTTAGCATCGGTAATTGCATATTCTAAAATGGCATTTTTACCTATTTCTTCTATGGTTACACTTGCACTTGCAAGCGGTTTTCCATCATCATTTTTTACAGTTCCAGAAATGGTTTTTTGAGCAAAAATTACAATTGAAAATAATAAAATAAAGGTAAATGAAAGTATTTTTTTCATGTTTAAAAGTTTATCACTAAAGTATTAGTAAAAGAAAAGGATATTGTGTTACAAAAAATTTCAGATAATCATTTCGGATAAATGTTAAAACTAACGTTTGTTGATGTTTAAGTATATCGAAAATGGTTTATTTTTCCACAAGAAACGTATTCCTGTTGCTAAATTCAGTAATTTTGCAGAAATTTAATTTTCAAATAAAAATTTATCTCAACATCATATGTCTTTAATCAAAAGTATTTCAGGAATTCGTGGAACCATCGGTGGTAAAGTAGATGATAATCTTACACCTGTAGATGTGGTAAAATTTACTGCAGCTTTCGGAACTTGGCTTCAAAAAAATAAAAATAAAAAAGATTTAACCTTAGTGATTGGTCGTGATGCCAGAATTTCTGGCGCGATGGTTAATTCATTGGTTACCGCTACTTTACAAGGATTGGGAATTCATGTAGTAGATTTAGTACTTTCTACTACGCCAACTGTGGAAGTGATGGTTCCAGAACTCAATGCTGATGGCGGAATTATCTTAACCGCTTCTCACAACCCAAAACAATGGAACGCGCTGAAATTGCTCAACGAAAAAGGAGAATTTATCAGTGGTAAAGATGGCGCAGAAATGTTAGAAATCGCCGAAAAAGAAGATTTCAACTTTGCCGAAGTTGACGATTTAGGAAAATACGAAACTAGAACAGACGCTTTTGATATTCATATTCAGAAGATTCTGGATTTACCAATGGTAGATGTAGAAGCTGTAAAAGCTAAAAAATTCAAAGTCGTTCTTGATGCGGTAAATTCTACCGGTGGAATTTCGCTTCCGCCACTTTTAGAAAAATTAGGTTGCGAAGTCGTGAAGTTATATTGCGAACCAAACGGACAGTTTCCACATAATCCAGAACCTTTGAAAGAACACTTAACAGACATTTGCGATTTAATCAAAAAAGAAGGTGCAGATGTAGGAATTGTAGTGGATCCAGATGTTGACAGATTGGCACTTATTGACGAAAATGGCGAAATGTTCGGCGAAGAATACACTTTGGTAGCTGTGGCAGATTATTTGCTGAGACATAAGAAAGGAGTTGCTATTTCTAACCTTTCTTCGAGCCGAGCTTTAAGAGATGTAGCTAGAAATCTAGATTCAGAATATTTTGCGAGTGCTGTAGGAGAAGTAAATGTAGTGACTTTAATGAAGGAGAAAAATGCAGTCATTGGTGGAGAAGGAAATGGTGGAATTATTTATCCTGATTTGCATTACGGAAGAGATTCTTTAGTTGGCGTTGCATTATTTTTAACACATTTGGCTAAAGAAAACAAAACCGTTTCTGAGTTAAGATCTACATATCCAGCGTATTACATGGGTAAAAAGAAGATAGAACTTACTCCAGAAATAGATGTAGATGCATTATTGGTAAAAATGCAGGAAGAATATAGAAACGAAGAAATTTCTACGATAGACGGTGTGAAAATTGATTTTCCAGAAAATTGGGTTCACCTTAGAAAATCAAACACAGAACCTATTATTAGAATTTATACAGAAGCCATTTCTCAGCAAGAAGCAGATGAACTGGCAGACAAAATGATAGCAAAAATTAAAAGTTTAATTTAATTGCTGGAAGATGGAAGTCAGAAGATGGAAGTTTTAAAAATTTTCTTTAAAATCCAAACATCTGAAATTTCAAATAAAGCACTGAAAATCAATTTAAAATATTAAAATTCATTCGATTTCTGAAACGAGAATTCAGACCAATAAAAGTCTAAAATCTTGAATCTAAAATCTCAAATCTTATATCATTTGGAAGAATTTTTTGAAAATGAGCTTGCTAAAAAGTTCGAAGACATGATAGAAAATAACGAACAATTCTACTTTGACACAGAAGAAGTAGAAGACATTGTTATTTTTTATTTAGAAATGGGAGACATTAATTTTGCAGAAATGGCTGTGAATTATGGCTTAAATCTTCACCCTAACTCTATCGAACTGAAAGTTAAGCAATTAGAAGTCTTTTTAGAACTCGAAAAATACGTTCAAGCTCGTCAATTAATTGAAGAGCTGAAACCTTCATGTTCAGAAAGCACCGACTTTTTGGTTTGTTGTGCCAAATATTATTCTAACAACGGAAATCCCAGAAAATCAATAGAATTTTGCGAAAAAGCATTAGAACTAGAAGAGGAAGAAAGTTTCCTGCATAATTTCATTGCAGATGAATATTACAATCTTCAAGACCCTTTTAATGCATTGAAAAACTATAAATTAGCATTAAAACACGATCCTCAAGATGAATATGCACTAGAAAGTGCGATGATGTGTTATGGCGAAATGACTCGTCATGCTGAAGCAGAAGAATTTTTGCAAAATTATATCAATCAGTTTCCTTTTTCAGAAACGGCTTGGTTCGAGATGGGACAATTCTATTTCAACCGAAAAAACTACGAAAAAGCAATTCAGTCTTTCGATTATCTATTAGCGATTAATTCTGATGCAGCTGGAGTTTATGCCAATAAAGCAGCGTGTTATGAAGCGATGGAACAATGGGAAAAAGCGATTGAGGTTTACGAAGAACAGCTGGAATTAGAATATACCAAAGCTTTTACTTTTTACAAAATTGGATTGTGCTACAAAGCAGCCAAAAAAAATATGGAAGCGCTTCGTGCTTTTCAGAAATCTTTAAGAGAAGATCCGCAGTTTTATCTTTCGATGATGGAACAGAGCGATCTTTATTTAGAAATGGGAAGCATGAAAGAAGCCCTACATTTTGCTAAAGAAGCAGTTGCATTGAACGAAAACAACCTAGAATTTCAGAAGAAATTGGCTTTTCTTTACATAGATTCTGGCAGATTCGAAGAATCGCTTTCTTGTCTTAAAAAATTAGTAGATGTAGAGCCAAAAAGATTTTACAATTGGTATGCATATAGTGAAGTAATCATGCTTATTGGTGAATATGAAGATGCGATTACCGTTTTAGAACAAGCTACCAAAATTCACCAGAGAGCAGAATTGTATTATCAGCTCAGCAATTCTTATCTTCACTTAAATGATGAAGAAAACGGACAAAAAGCATTGCAAAAAGCCTTAGAACTAGACGAAAGTCTTTCGAGCGACATGCAAGAAAAATACCCTTTTATTAAGGAGCAAATTTCTAAAGAAAAGAGTAAAAATAAATAGATTGAGGTTTATTTTTTCAATATTACTTTCCGTTTTTCTTCTGCAATGCAAAGAGGAAACAAAAATTTCTGATGCTCAAGAAATCATCAAAGAATATATTGAAAATCCTGTTTTCGGAAAATCTAACACCTTGTATTTAAATTCGGAGTATTTTTTTTCTAAAGCAACTCAAGAAAGTTTTTCGGTACAGTCGTATTTTGATAAAAGAAGTATAAAGTTTCGAAAATCTTCTCAATTAGAAGTTCAAGATTTTGACAGTATAAAATTTGTTCCAACTCATTTCTCTGAAATTAAGAAATTAAATCAGGAAGAATATTTTATCCTCTCAAAGCCAATTCTCTCTGAAAATCAGAAATATGCAATTCTAGAAACTGGTATTTTTCATTATAAAGAAAAAGGTTCTCGATTAATTGGAACTTCTGATTTACCCAATTTAATTCATGTTTTTCTTTACAAAAAAGAAAACGGAAAATGGAAAAGATTAGAATTGATTACACAAATAAGATTATAAATCCCGAAAATTTCTCGGGATTTTTTTTATTTATAATTCTGCTCTAAAAAACAAATAAATTCTTCCATTCTATACACATTATTTGCGACTAAGAAAACGAATAAAATTCCTACAAAAACCGTCAGAAAAGAAAGCATTTTTGGAGAGTTTTTATACCCGAAAAACAACCAACCCAACATCATTGGAACTACAAAAATAAAATGCCCTCCGTAAATGTAAGAAGTATGTAAACCAAACTTCAATACGCAATGAATGATGATGTCTACGAAAAATGAAAGCATTAAAATCTGGACGAATTTGTTTTTGAAATTTTTAAAATAACTCCAAAAAACAAGAACCAGAACTGCGCCGACGAAAATATACGGAGCTACAGATGTGAAAACATCCATAAATAGTGCGTTGTAGTGAAATCCTTTTTTATTGTGATAATCTCTCACCACGAAATTAGAAAAAATCATATTTCCCCCGAAAAACCAAGACGAAATCATGTCCCAAAGTGGTGTAACTTTCGGTTTTGAGAATTTCTCGTATTGTTCACCTGTTTTGGTGAAAATCCTCATGTAATCCCAATCTAAACGGTATAAAAATAACAACACGAAAACCGCTGCTGAAATCACAACTCTAATCGCGGCATTGAAAAAGTTTTTAAAATTCTTGAATAAACCTTTCTCAAAAAGGATAGGAATGTAGACTTTTACAATATTCGTAATGGTTAAACCGCCTACCAAAACCGAAGCAAAAGTAAGCGGAAATAGAGAAATTTTCTTTTCTTTTTTGAGTTTTGCCGCTGCATAATAATTAAAAGCTACCAAAAACAACAAAGTATAAGTATAGGTTTCTGGCGTGAACGATAGTAAAATTGGAGTGGTGAAAAACGCGAAGAAAAACGTAATTAATACATTGATTTTCAATGGAATTCTAACAATATTTCTTAAATATTTGAATAATTGAACCAAAGCTAAACTCACGGCAAAATTACTGCACCAAGCCAAAACCAAACGGAAAATTTCATTCTTTTTACCCTCTGAAATCCAAAGAGCAAATTCTCTGATAAAATCGAAGAAATAATTAGAAAGCGGATGTCTCTCGAATCCACCACCCGTCATCACAATCGAGCGATTATCAAAACTGAAATAAGCGTCCCAAGGAATTCTATCGTCAAATATAATTCTGTAATTCAGGGCGATATAGCTTCCTAAAATTCCGTAAGAAGTGAGGAAAATGATGAACAAAACCCATTCAATCCCATTGCTTGGAAAAATGAGTTTTAAAGTGTCTTTGAATTTTTTCAAGGATAAAATTTTTGCAAAAGTATTGGTTTCTCACAGATTACACAGATTTTCACAGAATTTTTTTTCTAAAAAATATTTTTACCACAAAAGAGAAAAAAGATAAAATTCGTTTTAAGCCATCCATAAGTAAAAAAAGGTAAAAAAAATTCTTTTTTTACTTTTGAAATTCTTGTTTTCAAACCATTCTTTTGTCTCTTTTGTGGTTAGATTCTTAAGAAGAACAAGAAAGGGAACTGCAACCTACTACTCCTTCATATTTTTCTGGTCTTTTTACCGAAAATTCTGGGTAGATTTCTTCATAAGGATTTTGTAAAGCGTTCAAAAGTTTGTCAAAAAGTTCTGTTTTGCCTTCTTCCATTTCTGCAATGCAATCGTACAGCAAATAGTTTCTCAAAACAAATTTCGGATTGACTTTTTGCATGATTTTTCGGCTTTCTTCTTTGGAAATTTGATTATAAGAAAGTCTTTGTCTGTAATTTTCAACAAATTCTATCACCAAAGTTTCTTGTTCTTTATTCAAGTTTTGATAGAAAGATTTTTTGAAATGCCCAACGATATCTGTGCATTCTTCAAGTGTTTCTAACTGATTGAAAAACAACGTATAGTCTGTAGAAATTTCTTCCATTAGTTTTTGCCAAGACGTGAAAAAATCAGCGTCATATCTTTCTAATTTTTCGAACCCGAATTTCTTCGCCATCATTTCATCGTGTTTTTTCCAAAACATTTCACTGTAATCAATTAAGATTTTTTCCAGCGCAGCTTCGTCTTTAATTAAAGGAAAAAGTGCATTAGCTAATTGCATTAGATTCCAATGAGCAATGTGCGCTTGTTTACCGAAAGCGTATCTTCTTCCAGGTAAATCAGTTGTATTGGAGGTAAAATTCAGATTATATTCATCTAAAAATGAGAATGGACCATAATCTATTGTGTTGCCAATAATGCTCATGTTATCGGTATTCATTACGCCATGTGTAAATCCTACTCTAATCCATTCTACAATCATATCGGCGGTTTTTTCGCCTACTCTTTTGAAAAATTCCAGATATTTCTCCGTTGAATTTTTATCAATTTCCGGGAAATAATTTTCGATGGTAAAATCTGCTAATTTTTGTAAAGTATCCAATTCATTTCTGGCTGCTAACAACTCAAAATGCCCAAAACGAAGAAACGTTTCCGAAGTTCTGATGACAACTGCTCCTTGCTCGAAATCTACATTTCCGTTGTACATGATGTCTCTCGCTACTTTTTCGCCAGAAAGCGAAAGAGAAAGAGCTCTTGTAGTAGGAATTCCTAAGTGAAACATGGCTTCACTCATGAGATATTCTCTAATAGATGAACGCAAAACAGCTCTTCCATCTGCATGACGAGAATAAGGAGTTGCTCCTGCTCCTTTCCACTGAATTTCTGTAGATTTTCCTTCAGAATTTTGAATTTCTCCTGCATAAATAGCTCTTCCATCACCTAATTGACCAGCCCATTGTCCGAACTGATGACCTGCATAAGCCGTAGAAAATGTTTTTACATTTTCTGGAAGTTTGGTAGCGTTTAAAAAGTCTGTATCTTCTTGGTTTTCAATTTTTCCAAAGCCTATTTCTTCGGATAAATTTTCGTTAAAGTGCAATAACTGTGCTTTTTTGAATCCATAAATATCGGTAAGTACAAAAAAGAAATTGGGCGTTTGTCTTTGTACAGGATTTCCTGAAAAATCTCCTGGAAATAATTCTAAATATCTCTGCGTAATTTTATCTAAATTCATTTTGCAAAACTAAATGATTTTCAAGAAAAAACCGCTTCAAATTAGATTGAAACGGTTTATCATTTTTATTGATTGAAATCTACTTCGTCTTTATTCAGATTTTCGTTGAGATTCTCATCTTTTGGTTTGTTGTTTTTAGGCTGATTGTCTTTCGGTTTAGGATTTTTGATTTGGTCTATGGTTTGTAATCCGCCATCGTCTCCATAACCTCCAAGTCCTTGTAAATCTGCACAATCTCCTGTCCAATTAGAAGGTTTAGCAAATTTATCATCTGGTGTAATTCCGAGTTCTTTATCTGCCCAAACTTTCTTCATGAAAATTCCCCAAATTGGCAATGCCATTTTTGCACCTTGACCTTCTCCTGTACTAAAGAAGTGGGTTGCTCTATCTTCCCAGCCTACCCAAACTCCAGTTGCTAGATTAGGTGTAATTCCCATGAACCAACCATCTGAGTTATTCTGAGTAGTACCAGTTTTACCAGCAATTTCTACAGTTTCTGGGATTCCCATTCTTCTTAGTTCACCAGAAGCTGTACCGAATCTTGTAACACCTTTCATTAAATCTATCATGGTATAAGCGTACATTTCGTTCATGACTTCTTTGGTTTCGTTTTTCACTTCTTTAATTACTCTACCATTAGCATCTTCTATACGCCAAACCATTTCTGGTTTTATGTAATTTCCAAAATTTGCAAAAGAACTATAAGCTCCCAACATTTCGTAAATGGTAATATCTGTAGAACCAAGTGCGATTGCATATTCATTTGGCATTTCTTCTGTTACTCCTAAATCTCTAGCCAATTGGATTACTTTTTTAGGACTTACAGATTCTATTAATCTTACCGCAACAGGGTTTTTAGAATGTGCTAAAGCATCTCTCAAAGTAAGATTACCACCTTTACCTTCTACTACCCAATCTCCTTTAGTATAAGTAGCATTAGAAACAGTAGAGCAAGGAGTCATTCCTAAATTCATAATCGCTGTAGCATAAACAAAAGGTTTAAATGTAGAACCTACTTGTCTTTTTCCTTGTTTTACGTGGTCATATTGAAAATGCTTCCAATCGATTCCTCCTACCCAAGCTTTGATATCGCCAGTTGCAGGTTCCATAGACATTAATCCAGCTTGTGCAATTTGCTTGTGGTATCTGATAGAATCATACGGAGACATTTCGGTTTCTTTTTCTCCTTCCCAAGTAAAGATGGTGGTTTTGGTAGGTGTTTTGAAATCCATCATAATAGAATCTTCTGAAACCCCTTCTGCAGCTAATTGTTTATATCTGCCTGTTCTTTTCATTGCAGCGAGCATAATATCATCTATTTGCTTTTTCTTCAAGAAATAGAAAGGTCTATTAGGATTTCTGCGTTGTTCTGAATCAAAACTTTTCTGAAGATTGGTCATGTGTTCCTTAATGGCTTCTTCTGCATATTTCTGCATTTTAGAATCTAAGGTTACAAAGATTTTAAGGCCATCTCTGTAAATATTTACATCTTTACCGGTTTCTTTTTCGTATTCTTCTAGGTAATTATTGATTTCTTTTCTCAAATAATGCTTGTAATAAGCAGAATATCCTTCGTCTACAGATTCTACAGGATGAAAGTCTACTACGATAGGTTCCGCTACTACTTTATTATAAGTAGCTTGGTCTATATAGTTGGTTTTAAGCATTTGCTCTAGAACCACATTTCTTCTTGCTTTTGCCTTTTCAGGATATTTTATCGGGTTATTTCTTACTGGATTTTCGAGCATTGCTACAAAAGTGGCTGCCTCTGAAAGCGTAAGTTCTTTGGTAGGTTTATTGAAATATATTCTAGAAGCGAGTTCTATTCCATTTGCATTGTGCAAGAAATCAAACTTATTGAAATAAAGCGTGATGATTTCTTCTTTGGTATATCTTTTCTCCAAACTTACTGCAACAGACCATTCTTTTAGTTTTTGGAAAGCTCTTTGAAATTTATTTTGAGAAGCACCTTTAGTAAACAATAATTTTGCCAATTGCTGAGAAATAGTAGATCCACCACCTCTTTTTCCACCATAAGCTACCGCTCTTGCAAAAGCCTGTAAATCAATTCCTGAATGCTCACGGAAACGTTCATCTTCTTTTGCCATTAATGCATACACCAAATGTGGTGGCAAATCTTTATAAGTAACCGGAATGGTTTTTTCTTTCTCGAATTTTCCTAAGGTAACGCCATCAGAAGAAATAATCTCTGAAGCTACATAAATATCTGGATTTTCTAGTTCATTTACATCTGGCATATCTCCCAAAAATCCTTGAGATACAGCAAAAAACAAAAATGCTGTTCCTAGAATTATTCCTCCTAAGCCAAGCCAAATGAATTTGACCCATTTTTTATAACCAAAGTTTTTTTGCTTTTTAGGTGGCAACGGAAAATTAAGTGTGCTGCCTTGTTTTACAGTTTTTTCCATATAATGATTATGGTTGTGTTGAATTTTCTAATTTTACGCCCAAATCTTCAATTCCTACTAGACTATTGGTTCTCATTCCTTGTTTTACACCAATAATGTATTTTCCTTTTTTCGGAAATTTATATTGGTTTTTATATTGAAATAATATTTCTTTAGTCTCGCCAAATCCTTTTCCTAACCATTCTCCATTAGGTTTTGCCATGATGTAGTTAAGCGTATCTATTTTAAAATTTTTCTCATTTTCAGCTTTGAGGTAAGTAATTAAAAACAGATTACTGTATGGATAATCGTTATTATTTCTTACAACAAATATAATGTTTTTAGGAGTGCTGGTATCTTCTATATTCATAGTGAACAGCAGTTCCTTTTTCTTATCCCAAGTTCCGTTTACTTCATTCATAGAAACCACTTCATTATTATAGGAACATGAAATAAGCATTATAGAAACGAAAAATATCTGAAAATATTTAATCATTATTATTTCTTTTTGGAGGAAATCTTTTTTTGTTTTTATTAAACTTTTTAGGAGCATTGGTTTTTTCAGGTCTATTATTATCCTTTTGAGCTTCTGTCTCTTTGGTTACCTGCTCTGCTCTATTATTTCCTGTATTTTTATTTCTATGCTTGTTCGGTTTCTTTTTCTCAAACCTATCCAGATTATTCTCCTGAATTAAATCTACCGTTTCCACTTTATCTGCTCCCGTAAAGGTTTTCAATTCTTCTAATGGGATAGATTTTTGACCTTTGCTATTGATTTTCATCATTTTTTTGACCTCAGCCACGTCTAAATCATACCAAGCCATAGAATTATCTACATAGGCAAACCACATTTTCTTTTTGAAAACGTCTATTTTAATACAAAAAGCTCTTCCTTTTTCGGTTTCTAGAATAGTATTAGAAGAAGGAAAATCTGATAATGCATCTACATAACTGTCTAATTCAAAGTTAAGACAGCATTTTAATTTACCACATTGTCCTGCTAATTTTAGCGGATTGATACTTAACTGCTGATATCTTGCCGCATTGGTATTTACTGAACGGAAGTCTGTAAGCCAAGTAGAACAGCATAATTCTCTACCACAAGAACCTATTCCGCCTACCTTGGCAGATTCTTGTCTGTAGCCTATTTGCTTCATATCAATCTTTGTTTTGAAAGATGAAGCGTATTCTTTAATCAATTGACGAAAATCTACTCTACCTTCTGCGGTATAATAAAAAGTAGCTTTCGAGCCATCCCCTTGATATTCTACATCGGTGATTTTCATTTCCAAACCTAGATTTTTAGCAATTTTTCTTGCCTGAATCTTTGTTTGGTCTTCTTTTTTTCTGGCATCTTGCCAAATCTCTACATCTTTTTGTGTAGCGACTCTATAAATTTTGAGGGCAGCATCTTCAGAAAAATGTTTCTTTTTCATCTGAATTTTAACAAGTTCTCCTGTTAAACTTACTACACCTATATCGTGACCCGGATTAGATTCTACTGTAACTACGCTACCAATATGTAGTGGCAACTGGTTTACATTATTGTAATAGCATTTTCTATCATTCTTAAATCTCACTTCTACAAAATTGCACTTATTTTGTTTAGGTGCTTGTATGGTAGATAGCCAATCAAAGACGCTTAATTTATAACTATTCCCACAAGTATTAACATTTTCGCAACCTGTAGCGCTCTTAGTAGCACAAGAATGTTTAGAATCTCCGGATGAATTACATCCACAACTCATAATAATATTTTAATTCTTGCAAATTTAATATAATTTTTAAACAATGTATCATAAAACAATAAGTCTATCATCAGGAAGTCTAAATTATCATATTTTTATATAAAAATAATATTTTTGCACAATATTAATAAACATTATGTGATATTATTAAATTATTCATATTTTATTTTTTGAGCTTTACATGCAATACATAATTATTGTTTAATAGTATTTTAATTAAACAATCGTTTAATAATTCTTTTTGAATAGTTTTTCAAACATTTGATAATCAATTATTTATTTTTTTCAATTCAAATAAAAAATTATAAAAAATAAATTATATTTAATTTTTGTTTAATTTTTTTAATAAAATTTTAACATTTATATATAAATAAATTCTATATTTGGCGCAATAATTATTAATTAACATGAAAAGAATTTTAATAACTACAGCTCTTTTAGCTGGCGTATTTTCTTACGCAGGAGGTTTTAGAGTATCATTACAAGGTGTAAAACAGCTTGCAATGGCTCACACTAGCGCGCATACAGAAGATGCGAGTATAGCTTTTTTTAACCCTGCAGGTATCTCTTTTATCCCTAACAAATTGAGTGTTGCAGTGGGTGGTTTTGGTGCTATTTCTGAAGTAGAATACCAAAGTCTAGAAACTTTACAATCTTACAAGACAGAAAACCCTGTGGGAACTCCACTTTATGCAGCGATTGCATATAAAGTTACAAATAATGTTTCTGTAGGTTTAAGCGTAACTACACCATTCGGAAGTACAGTAAAATGGGCAGATGATTGGACCGGTAGAGAAGTTGTTCAAAAAATGGAATTGAAAAGCTTCTATTTCCAACCTATGGTTTCTTATAAATTTAATGATTGGGCTTCTATCGGTGTAAGCTATATCTATGCAAAAGGAATGGTAGATTGGGATAAAGCAGTTACCAATTTAGGTGGAACTCTTAATATTAATGACGAAAAAGCAACAGGTTCTGGTTTTGGAGTAGGTTTCTATCTTAAACCAAGCAGTAATTTAGATTTAAGTATTGCTTATCGTTCAGCTGTTATCATGAAAGCAGAAAATGGAGTTGCCACATTTACAGGAGTACCAGAAGCTGTACTTACTTCTCCTCAATTAAATGTAGGAGCAGATGGTCAAGATGCATTTACAGCAGAATTACCACTTGTAGATGAGTACACAATTGGTCTTACTTATAAAATCACACCAAAATGGTTAGTATCTGCAGATTTCAATTACCATGGTTGGGAAAGATACAGCAAATTAACGCTAGACTTTGAAAATGCTCAAGTTGGAAACCAAGCAGATAAAACGGTTTTAGTATCTCCTAAAAACTTCAAAAACGCTAAGACATTTAGAATTGGAACTCAGTATATGCTAACAGATAAATTAGCCGGTAGATTAGGATATTATTTTGATGAATCTCCTTATGAAGACAAATATTTCATCCCAGAAACTCCATCTTTTGATGCAAGCGTAGTAACAGCTGGTCTTGGATATAAATTTGGAAAGTTAGGAGTAGATTTAGCAGCTGCTTTATCATTCCCACAAGCAAGACAAGTAGACAATGCTTACTTGAACTTCAAAGGACAAGCTAAAGCTAAAGCAATGTATCTTGGTTTAGGTTTCACTTACAATGCATTTTAATTAAAAAAATTATGAAAAAAATAATATTATCAGCTTTCGCAATTTCGGCTTTAACATTAGTAAGCTGTAATACAGATTTCGAAAGAGACGTAAATAACATGACTGTTTCTACTGGTAAAGCAGATTTCTCAAAATTTGTATCTGTAGGAAATTCATTAACATCTGGTTTCAGAGATGGTGCCTTATATCTAGACGGACAAAACGAATCATTTCCGTCAATGATCGCAAAACAAATGGGACTAGCTGGAGGTACACAAACTTTCACTCAACCATTAATGCCAAATAATGTAGGTGGATTTAAAGACTTATTTGCTGCTTCAGGAAATACAGAATTTTATGGAAAACTTACTCTAAGCCCAACTCTTTCTCCTACTCCTTCAGCTCCAGGTGCAAACCTTGACGTTATTGGTGGGACAGGAAAATACTTTAACAATATGGGTGTTCCTGGTGCTAAATCTTTTCATTTAGTAACTCCAGGTTATGGTAGCGCTGCTAATTTAGCTGTTGGAAAAGCAAACCCTTACTTTGTAAGATTTGCTACATCTGCTACTACAACAGTTTTAGCTGATGCTGCTGCTCAAAAACCAAGTTTCTATACATTATGGATTGGTAATAATGACGTTCTTTCTTATGCAACTTCTGGAGGTTCTGGCGTTGATAGAAAAGGTAACTTAGACCCATCTACTTACGGTTCTAACGATATTTCTGACCCTAATGTAGTTGCAAATGTTATTAAGACAGTTATTACAAGTCTAAAAACAGCGAACGCAAATTCAAAAGGAGCAATTGCAAACATACCTTATGTAACATCAATTCCTTACTTTACAACAGTTCCAGCAAAGCCTATTACAGGATTATCTGCTACTCAAATCACACAGCTAAATGCTGCATACGCTGCTTATAACGCTGGTCTTGGTCAAGCAAAAACTGCTAACTTAATTTCAGAAGCAGAATTCAACCAAAGAAGAATTAACTTTAATTCTGGTTTTAATGGTGCTGTTATTGTTGACAAAGATTTAACAAACCTTTCTGGATTAGGATTACCTTCACTTAGACAAACTACAGCTAATGATTTAATCCTTTTACCAGCATTAACTTTACTAAGAGATACTACAATTAAAGGAGGAACAGCAACTCCACTTGCAGACAAATATGTACTTAGTGAAAAAGAAGCAGCTAAAGTAATTGCCGCTACTGATGCTTACAACGCTTCAATTTCAAGTTTAGCTACTGCTTACGGTCTTGCTCTAGTAGATGCTAATGGAAAAATGAAAGAATTAGGAAGAGCTGCAGGCATTCAATACAATGGAGTAAAATATACAGCTTCATTTGTAACAGGAGGAGCTTTCTCTCTAGATGGTGTTCATCCTAACGGAAGAGGATATGCACTTATTGCAAACACTTTTATTGACGCAATAAATAAAACTTATGGCTCTACATTGCCTTGGGTTGACATTAATGCTTATTCTGGAGTAACTTTCCCATAATAATAAAAAATAATTTTTATAAAAACCACCTGATATTTTTCAGGTGGTTTTATTTTTTTTAAATTTGCCAAACCAAAAAAAGTAAAAATGGCTGATCAAGCAACCTATTTATTTTGCACCAGAACAAGTCGAGATTTAGCAGAAAAAATTGCAAATCACTATGGGCAAGAATTAGGGAAAATTAATTTCCAACAGTTTAGTGATGGGGAATTCGAACCCGTATTAGATCAATCTGTAAGAGGAGGAAGAGTTTTTCTTATCGGCTCTACCTTTCCACCAGCAGACAATCTTCTAGAACTTCTTTTAATGATTGATGCAGCAAAAAGAGCATCAGCAAAGAGCATTACCGTAGTGATTCCATATTTTGGATTAGCTAGACAAGACAGAAAAGATAAGCCTAGAGCACCAATCGGAGCAAAATTAGTTGCTAATCTTTTAACTGCAGCCGGCGCAACCAGAATCATGACTATTGATTTACACGCTGACCAAATTCAAGGTTTCTTCGAAATTCCTGTAGACCATCTTTATGCTTCTACCATCTTTGTAGATCACATTAAGTCTTTAAACTTAGACAATCTTACCATTGCTTCACCAGACATGGGTGGCGCAAAAAGAGCGAAAAATTACGCAGGATACCTAAGTGCAGAAGTAGTAATTGCTTATAAAGAAAGAAAAAAAGCAAATGTAGTAGAAGAAATGTTCTTGATTGGTGATGTAAAAGACAGAAACGTGATCCTCATTGATGACATGATAGACACAGCAGGAACACTTTGCAAAGCAGCAGAAATTCTAATGAAAAACGGAGCAAAATCAGTAAGAGCTATGGCAACTCACCCTGTTCTTTCTGGTAAAGCTTATGAAAATATAGAAAACTCTCAGATTAGCGAAGTTATTGTAACTGATACGATTCCAGTAAGAGCAGAGCTTTCTTCTAAAATCAAGGTTTTATCTTGTGCAGCGCTTTTTGCAGACGTAATGAAGATGGTACACGAGCACAAATCAATTAGTGATAAGTTTATTATATAATTTTTTTCACTATATTTGCAGCCTGAAAAATTTAACACACTTAAATATTTTTTAAATGAAATCTATTACAATTCAAGGTACAAAAAGAGAAAGCGTGGGCAAAAAGTCTACCAAAGCTCTACGTGATGCTGAATTAGTTCCTTGTGTTGTTTATGGAGATGAGCAACCAATCAATTTCTCTTCTACTGAGAAATCTTTCAAAGACTTGGTTTACACTCCAGATGCACACACGGTAGTAATTGAGCTAGATGGTCAAAAAATTGATGCTGTTTTACAAGACATCCAATTTCACCCAATTACAGACAAAATTCTTCACGCAGACTTCTATCAATTAAGCGCTGATAAACCAGTAGTTATGGAAGTTCCTGTAAGAATTACCGGTCGTGCAAAAGGTGTTTTAGCGGGTGGTGTTTTAAGACAATCTTTCAGAAAATTAAGATTGAAAGCTATTCCTGCTAACTTACCAGACGAAATCGTAGTAGATGTTACTCCACTTAAAATTGGTAACAAATTATATGTAGGAGACATCAAAAACGATCAATACACTTTCTTACATCCAGATAACGCAGTAGTAGCTGCTGTGAAGATGTCTAGAAATGCTATGAAAAATGCTGGTGCAATGGTAGAAGATGATGAAGATGAAGAAGAAGTTGCAACTGATGCAGCTCCAGAAGCAGAAGCTCCTGCAGCAGAATAATTAGAGAATCTTTTTTCTACATATAAAACCATTCCGAATATCGGGATGGTTTTTTTATTTTATAAACTTTTGTAATTTTTTATTTTTAAATTTAACTTTCCTTAAAAAGAACAATCAAACCATTGAAAACTAAATTATGAAGTGTAAAGACGACGAAATCATCAGCTTGATGTTGCAGCCCAATTCTTCGGAAAAAGGACTTCGTGCGATGATGGATACCTACCAAAGTCGGCTTTATTGGCATATCAGAAGGTTAATTGTGCAACATGACCTTGCGCAAGACGTGTTGCAAGACACTTTTATTAAGGCATATAACAATTTTAGTCAATTCAAGCAAGACAGTAAATTGTACACTTGGCTCTACAGAATCGCTACCAATGAAGCGCTTCAGCAATTGGCAAAATTGAAAAAAATGCAAAAAACAGATGAAGATGCAAAATACTACATGCAAAACTTAGTCGCCCAAAATGCAGAACATGACGCAGAAGAAATTCAAGTTTTATTGCAGAAAGCCATTCAAACATTGCCAGAAAAACAAAAATTAGTTTTCAATATTAGATATTATGACGAATTGCCTTTCGAAGAAATAAGTAACATTCTAGAAATGAGCTTAAGTACTTGCAAAACCAATTACCACTACGCCAAAGAAAAAATAGAAAACTACATCAGAGAAAACTACGAATCATAAGAAAATTTAAAATTTTTAGAAAATGAAAGATTTTAATATAGAACAATTAGCTAAAAAAACACCCTACAAAATTCCTGAAAAATCCTTCGAGAAAATGCAGGAAAACGTGCTTAATAAAACAGTAAGAAAAAAAGAACATCAACCGAAGATTTTTAAAATCAATTTTTCTATGGTGACTTCTATTGCTGCTGCTTTAGCATTATTTTTTGGCTTTACTTTCTTATGGAAAACCAACCAAACAGAATTTTCTAAACCAAGTCAAGATTCTGCGCAATCCATAACCAAAGTAGAAACTACACAGCCAAAACCAGAACAAAATAACACCCAAAATTCATCACAAAATATTGTCAAAGAAAACAATAGTGAAGTTGCTCATACCCAAAACCCAGAAATTACAGAACAGATTGTGAATTCTAAAAACACTGATGAAAATTATGAGCAACTTCTTAATTCTTTGACTCAAGAAGAATTGGCAGAATTATCAAAAAACACCAGTCACGACATCTATTTAGACCTTTATAACTAAATCTATTATGAAAAATTTTATCTATATTCTTCTATTTTTTGGAACCTTTATGAGTTTTAAAGCTCAAGAAAAACCAAATTTTAGAGAAATGACACCAGAACAACGCAGAGAATACATCAGACAAATGTCTCCTGAGCAAAGAAAACAATTGATGGAAGATGCCGCTACCATGATGGCCATCAAAAATTTACAAGTCCCTGCCGAAAAACAAGAAGCTTTTAAATCCCTTCTCAAAGAATATCTAGAAAGTCAAAAAACCATCAAAAATAAATTCAGAGCAGATTTCTCTCAAGAAGACCTTTCTGATGCAGAAGCTAAGAAAATGCTGAACCAAAGCTTTGACTTAGGCCAACAACTGCTCAACAACCGAAAAGTCTATGCTGATAAGTTTCTCAAAATTTTGACACCTCAACAAGTGCTGAAACTTTTTAATCAAGAAGGAAGAATGCGCGAAAAATTTATGGAACGCAGACAAAAAATGGGACCACCAAAAGGCCGCGAACCGATGCCAAATCCTTAAAATCTTTAAAATATACTCCGAAAATCAACTCGGAGTTTTTTATTTTTAGGATTTTACCTTAAAATCAATATCTTTGCAAATCATTGAAAAAGAAGAATGAAGAACATTAGAAATTTTTGCATAATCGCACATATCGACCACGGGAAATCTACCCTTGCTGACAGACTTTTAGAATACACCAATACGGTTTCTCAAAGAGAGTTGCAAGCGCAAACTCTTGACGATATGGATTTGGAAAAAGAGCGTGGAATTACCATAAAATCTCACGCCATTCAAATGGATTATGAATATAAAGGCGAAAAATATATTCTCAACCTGATCGATACACCGGGACACGTAGATTTTTCATACGAAGTATCTCGTTCTATCGCTGCTTGTGAAGGTGCACTTCTGATTGTAGATGCTGCACAAAGCATTCAAGCACAGACAATTAGTAATTTATATTTAGCGCTAGAAAACGATTTAGAGATTATTCCAATCTTGAATAAAATTGACTTACCTTCTGCTAATCCGGAAGAAGTTACCGATGAAATCGTAAATCTTCTCGGCTGTAAACCAGAAGATGTTTTGCGTGTTTCTGGGAAAACAGGAGCTGGTGTTCATGAATTGCTTGAACAAATTGTAGAAAGAATTCCTGCGCCAAAAGGTGACGAAAATGCACCGCTTCAAGCTCTGATTTTTGACTCTGTTTACAATCCTTTCCGTGGAATTGAAGCTTACTTTAAAGTAGTAAACGGTAAAATTTCTAAAGGAGAAAAAGTAAAATTCATGGCAACGGATAAAGTCTATGAAGCCGATGAAGTAGGAACGCTGAAACTAAAACAAGCTCCAAAATCTGAAATTAAATGCGGAGATGTAGGCTATATTATTTCTGGGATTAAAGATGCTAGAGAAGTAAAAGTAGGTGATACCATTACTTCTATGGCAAATCCTGCAACCGAAGCAATTGACGGTTTCGAAGATGTAAAACCAATGGTTTTCGCGGGAATTTATCCTATTGAATCTGAAGATTTTGAAGAATTAAGATTTTCTCTAGAAAAATTAAGACTGAATGACGCTTCTTTGGTTTTCGAGCCAGAAAGTTCTGCGGCACTTGGTTTCGGTTTCCGTTGTGGTTTCTTAGGAATGCTTCACATGGAAATTGTACAGGAACGTCTTGATAGAGAGTTCAACATGAACGTAATTACGACGGTTCCTAACGTTTCTTACTATGGATATTCTAAAAAAGAACCGAATGTTCCGATTTTGATTAATAACCCGTCAGAAATGATGGATCCTATTGCTTTAGATCGTGTAGAAGAACCTTATATCAAAGCTACCATTATTACAAAATCTGATTTTGTGGGTGCGGTAATGACGCTTTGTATCGAAAAACGTGGCGAAATTGTAAACCAATCTTATTTGACTTCAGACCGTGTAGAATTGGTATTTAACATGCCTTTGTCAGAAGTTGTTTTTGATTTTTATGACAGATTAAAATCAATTTCTAAAGGTTATGCAAGTTTTGATTACCATCCAATTGGTTTTAGAGCTTCTAAATTGGTGAAAATGGACATTTTAATCAATGGAGATATGGTAGATGCACTTTCTTCGTTAATTCATGATAGCAACGCATATTACATTGGTAAAAAAATGTGCGAAAAACTAAGAGAATTGATTCCTCGTCAACAGTTTGATATTGCAATTCAGGCAGCTCTTGGTGCAAAAGTTATTGCAAGAGAAAACGTAAAAGCTCTGAGAAAAGACGTTACCGCAAAATGTTATGGTGGTGATATTTCCAGAAAGCGTAAACTCCTAGAAAAGCAGAAAGAAGGAAAGAAAAAGATGAAGCAAATTGGTAGAGTCGAAGTTCCACAATCTGCATTTATGGCAGTTTTGAAATTGAATGATTAAATAAAATAGATTCAAGATTTTAGATCCAAGAATCAAGATAAATAAAATCCACAGAAAATTCTGTGGATTTTTTGTACTTTTATAAAAACTAAAAATTGATAAATATGAAACACTTTTTTATATTGCTTTTTGCAATTTTCTTCCACGGAATTAACGCTCAAACATATGTAGTTCCTAAATCTACAGGAGAATTAATCGGATTTAATTCACTTTGGGATAAAGATAAATTTTTTGGATACATAGAAATTCATAAAGATGAATTAATTGACAAAACTCAAAAATTTAGTTTTATTGTACTCGACCCAGATTTTAAAAAAATTACAGAAGGAAAATTTTCTCTAAACAAAATTACAAATGGAAATCCGCACATAGGAAGAACTCTTTATAATAATGGTAAAATTATCATAAATTTAGATGAATATAATTTTGGGAAAGGATTTTATTTGAATGACACATTTGTAATACTTGATGTGGCTACTGGTTCAGCAACAGAATCAAAAACAATTCAAAATAATAATATTGTCAATCTAAAAGATTTTGTATTAAAGAATCAAGATTCTCCATTTCTCAATTATGGTTTTAGAATTTCAAGAATTCCAAATTCAGGGTTTATTATAAATGAAGTAGAGAAAAAAGGATCTTATGGCTACTATAAAAATGCCATTTTCATAAATTTAAATGGCGAAAAAATTTGGCAAAACAAAGAAATAGCCACTGAAAGTAAAGATCATTTTTATGAATACACTCCTTTGGTAAGTGATGAAAAAGTAACATTATTATATTTAGAATATTACAAGAATAAAAGAAGTATTTCTGACAATATGTTAATTCTTGACACAAAAACGGGTGAACAACTTTCTTTTAAGCCTATTGAAGAAAATGATTACTTGTTAAATTACATAGAAGCAAAAATAGTAGATGATTATATATTTCTGATTGGAGAGTATTTTAAAAAAAATCAAGATAAAAACAACAAAAGTCCATTTATAGATAATAAACTAGGCCTTTATCGATATAAAATTAATAAGACCACAGGAGAAATTATTTCTAAAAATTATCTCCCGTTTACAGAAATGTCAAAATTTGTGGACATAAATGAGAACGGAAGAATTAAAAAAGAAGGTATCTTATTAATAAGAAGTTTTGAGATTCGTCCAGATGGTAATAATGTAATAACAGCAGAAACCTATAGACCAGAATCTATTTTGGCCATCAATACTTACACAGAATTATTTTCTATTCAGCTCAATGGCGATTTCAAACTTGAAAAAATGCAATCACATAATGTAAACAATTCCGCAGGAAGTAAGTATGCATATACCCAAGTGCTTTCTGACAATTCGGGGATTAGTTCTATTTTTATTACAAATGAAGTAAACCAAGAAAAAATGATTTTCCTAAACGAAATCATTTACAATGATAATGACAAATCTTTTGTAACAAGAAAGATGCAAATCCAAAAAAATGATGAAGACAAATATTTTATGGCTGCTAAACCTGGCTATATAGTTTTAAAAGAACAATTTTATTGGGGGAAAGCAAAAAAACTAAACAAACAAGCAGAATTTACGCTCAAGAAAATAGAAACTAATTAATTAGCCATCCACAGAAATTTCTGTGGATTTTTTTTATCTTCGTTTAAATTTTCCTCTCAATGAAAAAAATCACGCTACTATTACTTGTTCAAACCGTATTTTCTTTTGCTCAAGATTTCAAAACACCTTACGAAAAAGGCAACAGAAATCAAACCACCACTTATGAAGAAATGGTAAAATTCTATGACGATTTAGACAAAAACTTCGAAAGTATTTCTGTAGTAGAAAAAGGAAAAGATGACAATGGAGAACCAATTAGAGTCGTGATTTTCAATATTTCTAAAACTAAAAAATTTGAATTTCAAAATCCTGTAATTCTCATCAATAACGGAATTCATCCTGGTGAAAGTGACGGAATTGATGCTACAATGATGCTAATGCGAGATTTAGCTTTAGGAAAAATAAAAGTTCCACAAAACACCAAAGTTGCCGCAATTGAAGCATACAACATTTCGGGAATGCTGAGAAGAGGAAAATTCTCACGAGCCAACCAAAACGGACCAGAAGAATATGGTTTCCGAGGAAATGCCAGAAATTTTGATTTGAACAGAGATTTTATCAAAAATGATACAGAAAACGCTAAAGCTTTTCAAGAGATTTTTCATTGGCTAAAACCGATTTATTTCATTGATAATCACGTAAGTAATGGCGCAGATTATCAATACACTTTTACTTATATTTCTACCAATAAAGAAAGATTGGGAACTTATCTCGGAACGTATTTTCACCAAGAAATGCAACCGAAATTGATTGAAAATTTAGAAAAAGAAAAAATTCTGTGTGTTCCTTACGTTAATATTCACGGAGATTCTCCCGATGATGGTTTTCCTGCGTTTATGGATTCTCCACGTTATGCAACGGGTTACACTACCCTTTTCAACATTCCGGGAACTGTAGCAGAAACACACATGCTAAAACCTTACCAAAATAGAGTAAAAGCAACGTATGAATACATGAGAAATTCTATCAATTTCGTAGATGAAAATTACATGAAAATTACAATAAAAACGATGGAAGAACTTACGAATTATCAACCAAAAAATAAATATACAATTCGTTGGAAATTAGACAGTACCAAATTCCATTTTATAGATTTCAAAGGTTATGAAGCAGGGAAAAAACCAAGCGAAATTTCAGGAAAACCAAGACTTTTTTACGACAGAAATAAACCTTTCACCAGAAAAGTGAAATTCTTTGACACTTACAAAACTGATAAAGAAATTACAATCCCAACTTATTACGTGATTCCAAAATCTGAAGGGAAAATCATAGAAAATTTAAAACGCAATCAAATCCAATTCAAAGAATTACAATCTGATTCGTTGATAACAGTTGAATCTTATAAAATCGTAGATTTTAAAACCGTAAAAAATCCTTACGAAGGTCATTACTTGCATTTCGATACTCAAGTTTCATCAGAATTAAAGACCAAAAAATTCAGAAAAGGAGATTATTTGGTTTCTACAAAACAAGAAGGCGTTAAATTCCTTTTAGAAACACTGGAACCAGAAGCAGTTGACTCTTACTTTAACTGGAACGAGTTCGATGGAATTTTGGGGCAAAAAGAATATTTTTCTGACTACGTTTTCGAAGATACTGCCGCAGAATTATTAAAAACCAACAAAGCGTTAAAAACTGCTTTTGAACTGAAAAAAGCTTCTGATACTAAATTTTCAGAAGATGGAGCAGCGCAATTAGATTGGGTTTATAAAAATTCCGAATATTACGAAGGTTCTGTAAATCAATATCCTATTTATAGAATTCGGTAATTTTAGTCATTTGTATATTTAGGATTTTAACGCAAAGGCGCAAATCACTAATTTTTAATATTTTATGTTTTTAAGACGCAAAATTTAACTTCGTTAATAAATTGAAAATCTCTGATTTTCTTGCGCCTTATTAATTCAGTATTTGTTAATTAATTTGATTTGCGCCTTTGCGTTTCAATTAATTATCAGTCTTTTTTTAATAAGAAGCACAACCCATATTTTTTTAAATATTAAGAACAGCCACAATCTTTGTCGCAATGTGTTCTTTTACTATCGAATTTTTTTGGAGAAAAAGTTTTTTTAATAATTTTATAAATAGAATAACTTGCCGCTAATAAAGCCGCAAAAATGATAACGTATTGAAGGACTAAACTTTCCATGACAAAAATCTTATGACAAAATTACATAATTATTTTGAATTATTCTAAATAAAGATTAATTTTGTCTCATGGATTTTAGAACTAACCCTTATTTCAATCTTGTTGTTCCAAATTTGGAGAGCAAAAACTACGAACAATATTGTGGTAAAAAGAAATGTTGCAAGAAATTTAAGAAAGGGAAAAGATGTAAAAAATGCCCAGGGAGAGATAAAATTTCTTAAACTTAAATCAGATTTCTTTCTTATCTTTGAATAAATTCATTTATTATGAACAGAGATTATATATTTGATTTGCTGAATCAGCAAATTGCAAAAGAACAATATGCGGCGCAATTATATCTATCCATGAGCGCTTGGTTTTTAGAACAAGATTTAGACGGAATTGCCAATTATTTCAGAGTTCAGTCTAAGGAAGAACTGATGCATTCAGAAAAATTCTTTGATTATTTGAACGATATCGGTGGAAGAATTGTACTACAAGAAGTAAAACAACCTCCTCATGATTTCAAAGATGCTTTAGAAATTTTTGAAAAAGCTTTAGAGCACGAAAAATTAGTAACCAAAAGTATTTTTGATATTGTAAAAGCTGCTAATGATGCAGGAGACTACTCTACTGCTGCTTTCTTACAATGGTTTGTGAATGAACAGGTAGAAGAAGAAGCCAATGCTTCTCAATTGATTTCGAAAATTAAAATGGTGAAAGACAATCCATCTGCTTTGTATCTTTTTGATCAAGAACTGGCGAAACGCGTTTTCGTAGCTGAATAAAATGAAAAACTGCTTTTAAAAGCAGTTTTTTTTATTTGAAAAATTGGTAAACCAACATGGAAGCTAGATAAGCTAAACCAGACATGAAAACCAACTGAATCGCCGTCCATTTCCAAGATTTTGTTTCTCTGTAGACTACAGCAATCGTAGAGATACATTGCATCGCAAAAGCGTAAAATATAAGAATGGAAAGTCCTGTTGCAAAACTGAAGACTTTTTCGCCATTCGGTTTTACATCACTTCTCATTTTTTCAATAACAGATTTTTCTGGAGCATCATCATCAAGACTGTAAAGTGTTGACATTGTGCCAACAAACACTTCTCTCGCTGCAAAACTGGTAAGAATTCCCACTCCCATTTTCCAATCGTAACCCAATGGTGAAATCACAGGTTCCATTTGCTTCCCGATTTTAGCCAAATAAGAATTTTCTAACTTTACATCTGAATGATGTTCTAAAATATGGAAATCATCTTTCGGTCCGAAATAACTTAAAAACCAAAGAATTACACTTACCGCCAAAATGATTTTTCCTGCGCCTGTAATAAATTCCCAAACTTTACCTAAAACCAATTTTAAATCATATTTCCAAAGTGGCATCTTATAAGTCGGCAAATCCATTACCAAGAAGGTTTTTCCTGTATTTTTAATGAAATATTTTAAAATAAATGCAGCTATAAGCGAAGTCGCAAATCCTAAGAAATACATTCCCAGAAGCGCAATCGCTTTATATTTTACACCAAAGAAAGTTCCATCAGAAAAGATAAGCGCAATAATGATACTGTAAACCGGAAGTCTTGCAGAACACGTCATAAAAGGTGTAATCAGAATTGTAATCAATCGCTCTTTTACGTTTTCGATGTTTCTGGTACTCATGATTGCAGGAATGGCACAAGCTGTTCCCGAAACCAATGGAACAATACTTTTTCCGTTTAAACCAAACGGTCGTAAGAATCTGTCCATCAAGAAAATAACTCTTGCCATGTAACCAGAATCTTCTAATAAATACAAGAAATATAAAAGAATCCCGATTTGTGGAGCAAAAATCACAATTCCGCCAATTCCTGGAATAATTCCGTCTGAAATTAATGAATTCAATGGACCTTCTGGAAGCCAAGTTCTGGAAGTTTCTGATAGCCAAGCAAAAGCAGCATCAATCCAATTCATCGGATATTCTGCTATGAAAAACACACTTTGGAAAATGGTGAGTAAAATAATCCCAAAAACCAAATATCCTAAAACAGGATGTACTAAAACTTTGTCTAATTTTTCGGTGAGAAGTTCCTTGAACTGAGGTTTTTTAGAAATGGTTTGGGTGATAATTCCGTCTATTTGTTGGTATCTTCTGATGGTTTCCTGCACTTGTAGACGCTTCGGAACCATACATTTTCTGTCTTCTTGATTCAGTTGTGTTTTTACACTTTCTAATTTACCCAAATAAGTATCTGCAGCAATAAGCGTCCAAACTTTATAGAAATTTTTCTCTTCGATTTGTCTTGAAATCTTGAAAACCAATCCTAAATTTTCTGAAGGAATATCAAAATAAGGCTTATCCGAAACCGAAAATTCATCTTTAAAAATAGATTCTCTTATTTCATCAATCCCAATATTCTTTTTGGCATTGGACTCTAGAATATTTTGACCTAGAAGTTCGCTCAGTTTTTTAGAATCAATGTGTAAACCTCTTTTCTCTGCCAAATCTACTTGGTTAATCACCATCAAAACAGGAATTCCCAAATCTTTAATTTGCTGATAAAGTAGCAAGCTTCTTTTGAGATTCAGCGCGTCTGCAATGTAAATTACACCGCTGTATTTTTCTTGTTCTTCAATCAAATATTTGGTGAAAATAGCCTCGTCTTCAGAAGTGGGATAAATGCTGTAAGAACCTGGCAAATCTACAATTTCTACTTCTTCGTCTTTGTATAGGTAAGTTCCTTCGTGTGAAGCAACGGTAACGCCAGCGTAATTTCCGGTTTTTTGATTTTTGTTACAAAGCAAATTGAAGAGGGTAGATTTTCCTACATTAGGATTTCCTACCAAAAGAATATGTTTTTGTTTTTTTGCTGAGTTCGGCATATAATTTTCCAAATTTCAGTAGAAATTTTGGTTTAATTTTCTGGTTCTACGAAAATAAATCTCGCTTCTTCTTCACGAAGGGCAACTCTCGTTTTTTCTTCTCCGTATTCTATGTACAGAGGACCGCTAAAAGGCGCTTGATGTAAGATAACAAATGATGTTTCTGGCAATAATCCCATTTCGATAATCTTATTGGGCATCTGCAAGTTTTCGTTATCATAACCTTTGATTTTCCCCTTTTTATTTCGAGGAAAACAGCACAATTTATTTGAAATATTTGTCTGCAAGATTTCTATAATTAATTGAGGAGCAAATATACTTTATTTATTTTAATTCTAAATAAGACTTCAGTAGTTTTTTTCAAAAGAATTGCTGATTAAAAACATCATCTCACTAAAAACGATTCTCAAATTGATGAAATGAAAAAGTATTTTAAAAATTAAACCTTCTTTTCGTAAAAATTCTTCCTAAATTTGTTGAAAACTCATTCATTATGAATATGCTGTACACCAAATCATACGAAACTCCTCTAGGTAAAATGGTGGCTTTTGCCAATCAAAATGCCTTGCTTCTTCTCGATTTTGAAGATTCTAAATATTTCGAAAAGCACATGGAAGAAATTTCGCAAGGTTATGGCGTCATCAAAACATCCAATAACAGAGTTTTAAAACTTCTGGAAAAGGAATTGAGCCAATATTTCAAAGGAAAATTGACAAAATTTACCGTTCCTGTAGAATTTACCGGTACAGATTTTCAGAAAAAGGTTTGGGAAGAATTGCAGAACATCAGTTTTGGAGAGTACAGAAGTTATCAATCTCAAGCCGATGCTATGAAACGCCCAAAATCGGTAAGAGCAGTTGCCAATGCCAATTCTAGAAATAAATTATGTTTAGTGGTTCCGTGTCACCGAGTAATTGGCAAAAACCTTTCGCTTACTGGTTATGCTGGTGGTGTCGATAGAAAAGCGGCGCTATTAAAACTTGAAGGAGTAGAATTGACGTTCTAAATAAAAACTCCTCCAAAAGTTTGGAGGAGTTATAAATACATCAAAGATGTTTATTTCAGTTCAGAGATAATATTTACGGTTTCTTGCAGGTAAATATCTCTTTTCAGATTTTTCATCCAGTTTTCAGATTTTTTAGCAAAAACCTCATCGGTTTTTCCTCTGGCAACTTCGTCTGCGTGAAGCGCGAAGTTCAATCCGTTATTGTATTTAATCAATGGTTTGAATTTATCAATCTGTGCTTTTCTAGTTTTCATTACTGCTTCAAAATCTTTTAGATTAAGAGAAATCTTTTCTTCTTTGTCTAGTTTTTCTCTCCACTGTGCTGATTCTAGCAATAATTGATAAAATTTATTTTGAGCCATTCTTGACTGACTGTTTTTCGCCAAATCTGCAACATTTATTGGATTATTCACTGTAAAACTGCTAGAGTTAACTTGATCCCAAGGTAAAGCATAATTGTCAAATCTTTCGCCGATTTCTTCATAAGAGAATACATCTTTCATCGGGATGTCAGACTCTACACCTTTTAATTGGGTAGATTTTCCGTTGATTCTATAAAATTTCTGAATGGTTAATTTCAGTGAGCCAAAATCATCCGTACTGTTTAAAAATCTATTTAGTTCTACGAAAGTTTGCACCGTTCCTTTCCCGAAAGAATTAGGAGAACCAACAATCACTGCTCTTCCGTAATCTTTCATCGCACCTGCTAAAATTTCAGAAGCCGAAGCCGAAAGTTCGTTTTGCATGATTACCAAAGGCCCAGTCCAAATTGGGTCATTTTGTTTGTTTCTCATCACCTGAACTCTACCGTTTCCGTCTTTTACTTGAACAACAGGTCCGTTATTCATGAAAAGTCCCATAATATCTACCACTTCGGTAAGAGAACCGCCTCCGTTATTTCTTAAATCAAGGATAATTCCTTCTACATTTTGAGCTTTTAGTTTAATGAGCTCTGCTTTTATATCGTCTGAAGCATTTCTTCCTTTAGCATCTTCAAAATCAGCATTGAAACTTGGCAAATTGATGAATCCATATTTTTTACCATTCGCTCCATTGATGATGATACTTCTCGCAAAAGTGTCTTCTATCGCTACTTCTTCACGAATCATTTTCACTTCTTTGATGGTTCCGTCTTTTTTCTTGAGCGTAAGAACTACTTCTGTTCCTTTTTCACCACGGATAAAACGCACCGCTTCATCTACCAACATTCCCGTAACATTAATTGGTTCTTCTCCTTTTTTAGACTGAACTTTTAGAATTTCGTCTCCTTCTGAAATCTGTTTCGATTTCCAAGCTGGAGCGCCAACTACCAATGTTCCGATTTTTATTTTTCCTTTGCTTTCTTGAATCGTTGCCCCAATTCCAATGACTTTTCCTACGAAATTCACATCAAAATCTTCTTTGTCTTGAGGTGAAAAATAATTGGTATGCGGATCAAAAACTTCTGTGTAAGCGTTCATGTAAACAGAGAACCAATCCATTTTTTTACGTTTCTGGAATCTCTTAAACATAGAAGTCATTAAATCTTTTACTTCTTCCGTCGCTTTTACTTGTTTCTGCGCTGGTGTAAGAATTTCTAACTTGATGGTATCTTTCAGTTTCAGACGGTTTACGCTGTCTTTTTTCTCACGTTGCGTTTCTTCTTTCGCATTGAGTGTTTCTATTTCTTGAAGAATATTGTACTTGATGAATTTTTTCCACTCGTTTTTTAATTCTTCTTGATTCTGAGGATATTTCTTCAGTTTTGGTTCCAGAATTAATTCATCATTTTCTTCAAAATTAATCGGTTTGCTCAAGATTTCCTGAGAATATTTTTCGATTTCTGAGGTTCTGTCGTACAATTTATCAACTGTTAGTTTATAAAAAGTTAAATCACCTCTGTTCAGATAATCATCTAATTTGGTTCTGTGTTTGCTGAATTCATCTACTTCTGATTGCAGGAAAAATCTTTTTCCTGGGTCTATCATTTCCATGTATTTATCATAAACATCAGCAGAATAAGCATCATTAATCGGCTTAGGCGAATAATGCAGATAAGAAAGTGTGTTTTTTACACTTATCATAATCGTTTGCATCTTCTCGTCATCATTCTGCGGTGCATTAAAACAGAACATGAGCGTGATTAATGGTGCGAAAAACAATAATTTATTGAGTTTGAAATTTTTGAACATATTGTTAAAAGTATTATTGGGTATAAGTTATATATTGATAAAGTTTGTTACAATGATTTAATGAGCATTTTTTCTTTAACACATAAGTCACTTAAAGATTGAACATTGAAAATATACAAAAGAACAAATAAGAAGAAAATCAAAGATTTTCAAAAACTAATATGTTCTTATGTTTCTTTATGATGTTTTTTTTAATCAACTTATGTGTTTTATTTTTCAAGCATTTTTTTTCCTTAACATATAAGTCACATAAAGATTTAACTAAAAAATATACAAAAGAACAAATAAGAAGAAAATCAAAGATTCTCAAAACTAATGTGTTCTTATGTTTCTTTATCCAGTTTTTTTAATCAACTTATGTGTTTTAAATAAAATATTTTTTCCTTAACACATAAGTCACATAAAGATTTTCAAAACTAATGTGTTCTTATGTTTCTTTATCCAGTTTTTTTAATCAACTTATGTGTTAAGAAATAAATTTTTGACTGGTAAATTTATAACAAAATAAGCACCAAATTTAATGCCTTATTCAAAAATAGCGCTAATTTTTTAATTAAATTTGTCTAAAATTAAAATTTATATGAAAAAACCTTTGATATTGGTAACAAATGATGACGGAATTACCGCTCCCGGAATTAGAAATTTGGTGAATTTTATGAACGAAATAGGCGAAGTAGTTGTAGTAGCGCCTAATTCACCTCAATCTGGAAAAGGACATGCCATTACCATCAATTCTACCCTTACTTTCGAAGAAATCAATTTAGAAGGACCTCAGCGTGATTATTCACTGAGCGGAACTCCTGTAGATTGCGTAAAATTTGCACTAGATAAAGT
>Ga0209599_10000245_pt1 | contig 38306 bp, 25 predicted proteins | sample Shrwel_input2_FT_FD_187534 | JGI IMG/M metagenome (GOLD analysis project Ga0209599, IMG submission 187534) | Subsurface microbial communities from deep shales in Ohio, USA - Utica-3 well 1 S input2 FT (SPAdes) (version 2) ...
CTAATGGAGTTTTCGCTTGTGTAGCGATTTTAGATAAAAGTACAGGAAATATCATCAATGTTGACGGCGGAATGGCAAATGCGTTCCCTAGATAATATTTAAATTTAACCGAAAAAGTATTTAATCACAAAATTTATGAATAATTGTTTCTAATCTTAGAGCTACATTTAGAAGTTACTTTTGTCATTCCGTAGGAATCTACACTTTTTATTTTAGTGAGTTGAGATTCCTACGGAATGACAAACAAACCATTAAAAACTAAGTTGTTATTTATTATGGATATTCAAAAAATCTTTAAAACTTTTGACTACATCGAATCTTCGATTTGTGGTAAAAATAAATTTAAAAATAGATCATGATTATAGGAAAAGATATCATTGAACAAAATAATAAAAGCGAAGTTGAAAATTTCAATTCAGACTTCGGTTATTTATCAGATAAATTAACAAAATCAGGAGCTAATGTTTCTGAAATTGTCAACAAAATTGCGGATTTTCAGGTCGCCATTCCAAGTTGGGCTTTAGGCGCTGGAGGAACCCGTTTCGGAAGATTTTCTTACGGTGGCGAACCATCTTCTTTAGAACAAAAATTAGATGATGTAGGATTAATTCATGCTTTAACGCATTCTGCAGGAGCTATTTCTCTTCATATTCCTTGGGATATTCCTACTGATGTGAAAGCAATTAAAGAAAAAGCAGCTTCTCACGGGTTGATCTTCGATGCGATGAATTCAAACACGTTTCAAGATCAGCCGGGAGCAAAACATTCTTACAAATTCGGTTCTTTGAATGCTTCAAACGAAGATTCAAGAGCTTACGCTGTTGAACACAACAAAGAAGTGATCAGGATCGGAAAAGAATTAGACTCAAAAAGTTTAACTGTTTGGTTAGCGGATGGAGCAAGTTTTCCGGGGCAATTAAATTTCCAGACAGCTTTAGCAAAAACTGAACAAAGTTTAAAAGAAATCTACTCAGATTTACCGGAAGATTGGAAGTTGTTTATCGAATATAAACCTTACGAACCAAATTTCTACTCAACAACCATTCAGGATTGGGGAACTTCTTTTATGCTGGCAAATGCTTGTGGCGAAAGAGCTTACACTTTAGTTGATCTTGGACATCACCTGCCAAATTCAAATATTGAACAGATTGTTGCAACCTTAATGTACAAAGGGAAATTAGGAGGTTTCCATTTCAACGACAGTAAATACGGAGATGACGATTTAACGGTTGGTTCTATTAAACCGTATGCTTTATTCTTGATTTTCAATGAATTGGTATATGGAATGGAAAACAACACGAATAATCCTTATCCTGCTTGGATGATTGATGCGAGTCATAACATCAAAGATCCTTTGGAAGATTTAATTCAGTCTCTGGAAGCGATATTAATTGCTTATGCAACCGCACTTTTGGTAGATCAAAAAGCATTGAAAGAAGCACAGCACAATAACGATGTTGTTTTGGCGCAGGATATTTTGCAAAATGCTTACAGAACTGATGTTCGTCCATTGTTAAGAGCCGCAAGATTACAGACAGGCGCAGCTTTAGATCCAATTTCGGCTTACAGAAATCTTAAAATAAGACAAAATTTAATTTCAGAAAGAGGCTTCAATGTAAAAGCTACAGGATTGTAAAATCCTTTTTATCTGATAATTCCAACTTTCAGGTGCAATCGAAAGTTTAATTATATCCTTATATAGTTACCGTTGAAAGAGTGTTTAGAAGATTAAGTTTAGGTATCGTTTTTCTAAGAATTAAGTGGATTTTTTCTTAATTATTTTTAATCACTAAACACTCCTTGATGGTTTTAAATCTTCTATTAATTAAAGATTAAAAAAAAGATTAAATCTTTGAGGTCATAGCTGAGTGAAATCGAAGATTCGACAAAGTCAAACGCCTTTGCGAACTTAAAACAGCTAGCTTGTTAAAAAAATCTTAGCGTACTTTGCATTAAAAAACAGAATTTTTTTAAATCAAATTTTGAAAAAAACTAATAACCATTTATAATCAATTATTAAAATTCATTTCAGTAATGTCCAAGAAAAAGAAGGTAACCATCGTATTTGATATTGGAAAAACCAATAAAAAATTCTTTTTATTTGATAAAAATTATAAAGAAGTGGTGCGGGAATATACCGAACTTCCTCTCACAACTGATGAAGACGGTTATCCCACAGAAGATCTTCCTGCATTACAAAACTGGATTAAAGAAAATTTTAATTCAATTCTTGATGATGACAATTTTGAAGTAAAAGCCATCAATTTTTCTACTTACGGAGCAAGTTTTGTGCATCTTGATCAGAAAGGAAATGTTCTGACGCCGTTGTACAACTACACCAAACCGATGGATCAGGATATTCTTGATCTATTTTACGAAAAACATGGCAGCAAACTGAAAATTGCCCGCGAAACTGCATCTCCGCAAACAGGAATGCTGAACTCTGGACTGCAATTATTCTGGCTGAAATATAAACATCCTGAAGTTTTCAAAAAAATCCGTTACAGTCTGCATTTACCGCAATATTTGTCATATCTGTTCACCGGAATTTGCGTTTCTGAATTTACTTCAATAGGCTGTCATACCAATCTTTGGGATTATGATAAAAATGATTATCACAACTGGGTTTACGAAGAGGAAATCGATGCTTTACTGGGACCAGTTGTTCCGACTTCCGTAAGCATCAATACTTCATATAGAAATCAGAAAATTAAAATTGGGGTGGGAATCCACGACAGTTCTTCAGCACTTTTACCCTATATTTTAAGTAAAAAAGAGCCGTTCTTACTGCTTTCAACGGGAACATGGAGTATTTCTCTCAATCCTTTTAATGATGAAAGCTTAACCGATGAAGATATTGAAAACAACTGTCTGAATTATATGAGAATTGACGGAAAACGTGTGAAAGCGTCCCGTTTTTTCATGGGAAATGAATATAAAATTCAGGTTGAAAAACTGTGCGATTACTACGGAAAAGAATATGGTTTTCATAGAGATGTACAGTTTGATAAGGATTTGTACCTGCGCTTAATGAAAAATAAAAATATCTATTTCCGTTTCGAAGGGATTATTTTAAAACGAAAAATGATTACAGCAACAGATTTAAATTCATTTGCAACTTTTGAAGAAGCCTATCATCAATTGATGATTGAGTTGATGGATTTGCAGATTCACACCATTACCAATGCCATTGGAAATTCAGAAATAAAAAATATTTACATCGATGGAGGTTTTACAGACAATGATGCGTTTATGAAATTGATGTCTCACCATTTTCAGCATTACAATGTGATGTCAACCCATTCTCCTTTGGGATCAGCTTTGGGCGCATCGATGGTAATTTCCAACAAAAAGATAGATGAAACTTTTCTACAGCAGCATTATCAGATGAAAGTGCTTCAGCCGTTAATTCTTAATTTGTAAAGAATATAGTTGTTGGTTGACGGTTGTCAGTTGATGGCACAATCTCAAAACCATTAACCAATAACTATCAACCGACAACCAAAAACCAACAACCAACTATGTCATTTCCATTCGATACCAATTATGCTTCCCTTGAACTTTTAATTGAAAGAGCTAAAAGAAAAATGCCCCGTTTCGCCTTCGAATATCTTGACGGTGGCTGCAACGAAAATATCAATCGTGACCGAAATACCAGTGAACTTCGTGAGGTTTTGCTTCGTCCACGTTATCTGAATAATAATTATGCAGAAGCAAACATGGAAACAGAGTTGTTTGGTGTTAAATATTCCGCACCTTTCGGGATTTCTCCGGTTGGTTTACAAGGTTTGATGTGGCCAAATGCTCCCGAAATTTTAGCTAAAGCAGCTTTTAAAAATAATATCCCTTTCATTTTAAGTACCGTAACGACAAGCAGTATCGAAAGAATTGCTGAATTAACGGAAGGAAAAGCTTGGTATCAATTGTATCATCCGAGAGAAGAATGGCTGCGTGACGATATTCTGAACCGTTGTGAAGCTTCAGGATATGATGTTTTGGTAGTTTTATCCGATGTTCCAACCTTCGGTTACAGAGCAAAAGAAATCAGAAATGGGTTGGCTATGCCTCCGCAACTGAATTTCAGAAATGTTTCTCAGGCTTTGGCAAGACCTGAATGGTGTCTTGAAATGCTGAAACACGGAATCCCAAGTTTTAAAACCATGGAAAAGTATATGGATAAAAACATGAATGTGAAGCAATTGGGGCAGTTCATGAATTCTACTTTTTCAGGAAGACTGAATTCCGACAGAATAAAAGCGATCCGAGACAAGTGGAAAGGTAAATTGGTCATTAAAGGTGTTGCTTCCGATGAAGATGCGGCAGAAGCAGTTCGTTTAGGCTTTGACGGAATGATCATTTCCAATCATGGAGGAAGACAGTTGGATGCGGGAGAATCTACGATTGCAGTAGTAAAAGAGATCAGTGAAAAATATAAAGGTCAGATTAAAACTATGATGGACAGCGGCGTAAGAACTGGTCCTGATGTTGCCCGTGCTTTGAGTTGTGGCGCAGAATTTACTTTTATGGGAAGAACGTTTATGTATGCAGTCGGAGCTTTAGGAGAAAAAGGCGGTGATCACATTATCGAAATGCTGAAAATGCAGTTCAGACAGGTGATGGAGCAGGTTTGCTGTGACAAACCGGAGGATTTGCAGAAGTTTAGGGTTAAATAATTTTGGCTGGAAGATGGGAAGATGGATGCTGGAAGTTTAATAGTTTGCACAAAACATATTACAGAATAAGTTGATTAATTGGAACGGGCTTTAGCCCGTTTTTTTGTGGTTAATTCATGTGGCTTTAGCCGAAACCAATCTTAACAAATTTCAAATACCTAATTAAAAAAAGAAATATATTCAGTTTATCTTAATTATAACAAATGCATTCAATTTTTTTGCTTCGTGGAAAAATGTTTTTAAATCTTCAAATTCAACCTTTAAATAGACCAAATTTTCAGGTCTTGTTAATTTATAAACTGAATTTTCTAATTTTTTATAGTCGTAAAATTTAACAATGTCTGAAAAATCTATCATTTGTAATAAATTAGAAATTTCCATGGTTTTAAAATTGTCTAAATATTGAAAACTTTGATATTGAGTATTATTAATAATATCTTTTCCACCAAAGAATACTTTATTATCATCAATGTTGATTTTTTTTGATTTTAAATATGCTATCAAAAGATAATTTAAAGTTTCATATCCACGAGTTTGACTATAAAACTGATACTTTTTAATGTTGGAATCTGGATAATGTAATAACACGGCTTTTGAATCTTCTATCAATTCTTTTAAAATGTTTTCTGGCGTTTCGTCCGGATTTGACTGAATCATTCTAAGATGTAATCTCAAATCATCCGTGTCTTGAATTTTATCAAAATCGTTTGCATAATTTTTATTTAACTTAGCTTTTTCAAGTACAAAATTAGCTTTTTCTGAAATTGAAAAAAGTGTTAGGTCAAATCCCATTTTATTGTAGTTTTTAATTTGTTATTACATTCAAAAATCCATCAATTCCTCTTTTTCCGTATAAATTGATTGATTCATTTTTGCAAGTAGTATCAATTTGTTTTATATCTAATTTATCTAAAGTTATAACTAACTTTCCATTATCATAACTTACAATATTCGAATTCACCATTAATAATGGATTTTCTCCAAGTTCATTGCTGTCTTTTTTTGATTTTATAAATTCTGATACATTATATTTTTTCTTAGATTTATTTTCAAATATGTAATATTTAGGTTTTTCAATATTAAGTTTGTAGTTTATGATCAATTCCCAAAATTTTTCTGACCAATTTCCAGAATCCCATATTTTTATTTTGGAGTTTAATATGTTTTCAATTTCTGGTTTGTTTTTTTCTTCATCAATCATAAGTTCTGTTAGAATAAATATATCATACGGGAACACCGCATTATTTAATTTTTCAATAAGTATCTTATTGTAAGGCTTTAAATTCACCTTAGATTGTTTAATGTGATATATAAAATTACCTAATTCAGAGCCATTTTTGGATTTTAGGTTGGATGATATGTAATGATAACGGCTTTGTCGAGTCATCTTTTTTAATGAGAAAGCATCATTACTTTTACAGCTTAAAATCATGATAAAAACGACAAAAAAATTATATTTTAAATTCATTTAGTATGGGGTAGATGAAACCAATTCTCAAATATAATAATAGAGATTGATTAATATGAAAAATTCGCATAAATAGCTTTGCGAATTATATTGATTGATAAAATATAATTATTTCTTTTTCTCAGACTTCACCGCCTGTCTCGCCAGCAATTTCCAATCCTTTTTCACCTTCATCCAGACCAATAAAATATCCAAAGTCACATCACCTGGAGCTTTCCCTAAGTCAGCAGTCGTTGCATTAAAATGGTGACGTACAATCGCAGTATTTCCGACGATTTGGATGTTTTGATTGGTAATATCAATGGTTAAGAAATCAGATTTTTTGCTGACCAATTTATCAACAAATTCCGTGGCGTCGTCTATATGACCACCTGAATGTCCGTAAGTCAGTTCCGGTAAAATGAGAGATTCCAATTCTGATTTTTCGCCACTGATCATGGCTAATCTCAATTTTTCTGCTGCTTCTGTTACTTCTTGTGCATCACTTTTTTTCTGTCCTGAAACTGCAATTACCATAAAAAAACTTAGGGTGAAAATTATTTTTTTGATCATAGATATTTATCTTCTTTTTAATGTTATTTGAATGCAATCGATTGCGCTTAGTTTTATATAAATACTTATAGTGACTCTCTTTGAATGAATTTAAAAACATTATTTACAGATTCTTTCTTGTTTTTTAAGATCATGTAAGCTGCAGATTCTCCCATTGCTTTAAAATCTGTAGTAATGACCGTAATCCCAAGTAATTCTTTTAATGGAGTTTCATTGTAGGAAATAATTCCAATGTCTTCACCTAATTTTAAATTTTTCTGTCGAATCTGCTTAACTAAATTGACAAGATCGCGCTCTCTTATGGTAATGAAAATATCTTTGTCCTGAAGTTCCATATCGGGGTAAATTTCATCCAGAATTTCATAATCAAGTTTAAAATCTTTACAGAACTTCTCAAAACCACGTACAATTCGGAAAGGATAAGGGTGAATCGATTTATCAGGATATACTAAAATAATCTTTTCGTATGTTTTAATTTTATCTAAACCTTCTTCCAAGGCATTGTAAATATCATGCTCAAAATCCTGAAAAATAGAACCATATCCACCAGAGATATTAGGTTTGGTATTATCTAAAAGCAACAACTTATTTTTAGGAATCTGCTCAATGATATCCAGAACTTCCTGTGTAGAACTGGTATGTTTAGACTGCTCATCCCGAAAATGAGGCATAATCACGTAATAATCAAATCCGCCAAGATTCTTCTTTAATGAATTAATAAACAGCGTTTCATCACAGTGATAAATGTACATTTCTACATTTCCTTTGGTACCGATTGCATTGACGAAATAATTATAAATCATCATTTTATAGGTACTCGGTTTATTAATCAGAAAAAAAATATTAATGCTGTCGTTTTTATTGATTCGCGATATATAATAACCTTTTCCTTTTACCGATTCAATAATCTGTCTTTTTCTGAGTTCTTTATAAGCTTTTTCTACAGTGTCCCGTGACAGAAAACAGGATTCGCTGAGCTCATTGATAGAAGGTATTTTCTCTCCGATTTTTATTTGTCCGCCATCAATTCCGTTCAGAATAGAATCTACAATCTGTTTGTATTTCGGAACTCTGGAGTTTTCATTAATGTGGATTTCTAATGTATCTGACATGATTTTTCAGGTGAATATTATTTCAGTTAAAAAATAATTTCGGAAAATTAATTAAATTATTATACAAGTTACAAAAATTATGTTAACCCTTATTATTAATTTAAAAATTCTCTAAAGATTCAGGATAATTTACAAAAAAGCCTGCCATTAATGACATACTCCTAATTAAATATGAATGTAAAATATTTAAGGCATTTTCTTAAAACCTTCCGCTTTTATTTTCCAGCTTCCGTCTTTAGGGAATCCGGGAAATTCCCCTGTAGAGCTGTCCCAACCTTCCAACATCATCGCGACGGTCGTTAAAACGCCACCATTTCCGGGAAGATAAATTCTCAATCGCTTATCCTGAAAATTATGTCCGTTTTTAAGGTATGTATTAGTTTGGATATTCATAAATAATGCGTCTAAAGCTTTGTTTGGAAGTCCAAGTCTTGCTGCATTCATTGCGGTCATTGGAAAATCCCAACCCCAAGTATGTTCCCAGTTCCATCTTTCCCAAACGATATCCAAAGTGTTTTTCATTATTTTTTTGTCCAGTTTCGAAGATTCGGGAACCATTCCTAATGCTCCTAAAACTGCAGGGTGATCAGTCATCCATTTTGGAAATGTGAAAGAATCTTTAGCTGATTCTGTTGAAAGGTAAACTCCGTCCTGAACCGGAAGCGGCGCTAATTTAGAAATAACATCATCCCATTTTTTATCTCTTGGTTCGCCTAATCTTTCTTTCCAAAGTTGAGCAGTTTTCAAAGCCCAATCCCAATAAGTGACTTCATAAGTCGGGTTATAAGTATCTTTCGCAGGGAAAACTTCCTGTGCAGGAATTACGCCTTTCCCAAGATTATAACGGTTTTTCTCTTTATCATACGTCGCAAAATCAGCCATAAAATCAGCCGTTGCAAAAATCAAGTCTTTGTATTTTTCCAAGATCTTTTTGTCTTTGCTGTTTCGGTACAAAAGTTCGGTCATATAAATGATATGTGGCTGTTCCCAAATCAAAAATGCAGCAACAGAAGACGGACTTTCGTTTCCATCATTATCTGACATTTTAATCCAACGAACGCCTTTATAACCTTGTCTTTCAGCTAATTTTTTAGCTTTGTCAAAAGTTCTGAAATAATAATCAAGCTGCTTCTCCAAAATCTCCGGTCTTCCCCACAACGCGTAGTGAACGCCGTGCCACCAGTGCATTTCTGTATGCGGTTTTCCGTACCAGCTGTTGAACGTCAAACCTGTTTCCTGAGGCGGATTGTTTCCTCCACACTGAACTTTGGTTAAATATTCTGACAAAACAACTCTTCTTTCAAGCTCATTGGCTCTCGGATCTGTACTTCCCTCAAAATCAACGGCAGCACCGCTTTCCCAAAAAGATTTCCAGCCAGAAGTACTTTCTTTTTCAGCATCAGCGAATAAAGTTCTATTGGATTTTAGACTTTTTGCCGAAAACTCAAAACTTAATTCAACGGTTTTGTTTTTCGAAGAAGGTTCATAAACAAAGTAGTGTTTTCCGGCTTCACGAAGTTTCCCTTCCGTAAAATTTAATTGAGTATAATAATCCGTGCTTTGTAGTTTATGCTGAATCAAACCTAGCGTCGATTGTGACGAAACGATTTTCGTTGTGTGGTCATTTTCATTTCCATAAAAAGCCGCATCATCCAAGAATTGTCCGGTCGGAGAAGGGTAGCGTGCAAAAACCTTCAGTTTGTTTTTTGAAATCAAATCAGATTCAATTTTCACCCCAATTTTATCTGAATTTTGGAAAGAAGCAGTCCAGACTTTTACTGGAATTCCTTCCAGAGAAAATTCGCTGGTGATAATGCCCGTCCATAAATCAATTTTCTGATTGATGTTGGTTAAATCTGAAATTTTTGCTTTCTGACCGTCTTTTTTAATCAGTTCAATTCCAATATTTCCCAATTGCAAGCGATGTTGATTCACACGAAAATATTCAACTGCACCTTTGTTGCGTTCAGGTTCTTTCAACTGAACACTGTACAAAGCTTTGTGCCCGTCATTATTGAAATCATACGCTTTCAAAGTTTCTTCAAACTTGTAATTTTCTTTATTAGAAAAACTGTTCCAGCCCCATTCAGACTGCGTTCCAAGAGAAACTCCATTTTTATAATATTCAGGAAACGACTGCATTCCTGTAATGTCGACTGTATAAGCAAATTTTCCGTTTCCAACCGTTAAAGTTGATAAAGTATCTGCTTTGGTATTAACCACATTATGTCGCTGAACGACCTTCTTTCGGTCGATTTTCTGGGCATTTAAGGATGAAAATCCAATGCAGAAAAGACTCAGATATATTGCAATTTTCTTCATTTTATATAGTTGGTTTATTCTCTTGATATGCGCATTATTTATCTAATTTTATTTGCTACACAGATAATGTTCATGTGGAACATTTTTTTGGATTCCGTTAGGAAATATATCTGTGTAGATAGTCATCATAAATTTCGGTGCATTCCATAAAATTGCTACATTTTTTCTATTTTTTATGATTATCCGTTTTGAATCATAGTGCAAAATCAGCAGTCATTTTGTCATTCCGTAGGAATCTAAATTGTTTTATTTTCAGTGTGTTGAGATTCCTACGGAATGACAAACAAACTTTTAAAAATTAAATTATTAATTACGGATATTCATTTTTTTAAACGTTGTATAAAATCTAAAAATTTAATCTAGAATTTATTTCAAAACCGTCGCACTCATCATTCCAATCACCACGTCATTGCTCACGGCTGTTAATTTTATCGATTTTAATTCTTTATTTTGGTCAATAGGCAAATCCAGAATTGTTGCAGCACCACCATCAATCTGACGGTCTGTGAATCCTTTGATGCTTGAATATTTGCTCAAAGTTCCTCCTTTGTACAATTCTCCCGTTTTCAGTTTTACCCGATACGGAATTTTATCATCCGGAATTTCAAAGGCAAAATTATCATCAAACAAATCCTGCTCAATCGGACACCAATTTGTTGGATTTTTTAGTTCTAATTCTGAAGTTAAACCATCAACGTACTGAACCGTAATTTTTCCATTCACAATCTGCGACTGCATAGGATTCGTAGAACCTGCCATTAGAAAATAGATTTTCTTCCCTTTTCCTGAAATTGGAATTTCAAGAGAATCGGAATAATTATCCCACTGACTCACAAACGCAATATTTTTATCAGTTTTATCAATTAAAAATGGGATTCCAAGAAATTCAACTTTTCTATTTTTTCTTTTGTTCATTAATCCGCTGTCATCAATTTGAGCGGTAATTAATGGATAGCACCAGTTTCCGATTCCCTGCCACGGAAGCTGTAGAGTTGGGACTTTCAATCTTGGCGAAAGGTATTTCTGATTGAAAATTTCGGTGACTTTTTCATTGTATTTTGAAGCCAAAGAAATATTGTTGAATTGACCTTGGTTTTCTATTTCCCAGTCTGTAATTTCAATATTCTGTTTGATTCCGTTGTAGTCAAGTAAAATTGAATTAGTTCCTTTGCTTAAATAATTTGCAGGAATTTCAATTGATGAATTTTGATTTTTCTGAATGCTGAATGTTTTATTTAAACCGTCAACAGTTAGTTTTCCGTTAATTGGATTGTATGATTTAGACTGAATCTGAAGCTTTTTTTTAACCCATTTCGTCTCCAGAGGAAAACGGATGTCTACATTTACAGGTTGCCACCAAGTCGTTCCGTTTTGTTCAAATTGCACGAAGAAAGTTCCTTTTCTCTCTTCGTTAATTAATTGAAATCCTTGTTTAACCACCCCGTCTTCTCCCTTTGGTCGAATCCACCCCTCCAGAGGAGGGGAATTTTTGATTAGTCGTTGTGGGTCGTAGATATTTTTAATTTTCTTTTTTGAATCAAAATTTAACTGAAGATTTTCAGAAATATAATTAACGTAATCGGTTTGTTCATTTTTAATTTCTTCTCCCGAATACTTGATTTCGATTTTAAAATCTTTTCCTTTCGGAGTTTCAAACTGAATAATCGGCTGTAAAATAGAATTTGGTTTTACTTTCCAATCCACATTTTTACCATTTACTCTTACCGATTTGATGCTGGAATGATTTACAGGAATCTGCATTTCCAATGCCACAGAATTTTGATATTTTGAACTAAATAAATATTCAGTTTTTTTCGAAGTTCTTTTAAACTGATAATCCCAATCAGGAAGTTTCAGCTCGGCAGAATTCCAATCTTTCGGGAAACCAGGTTTGATGCTGATTTTATTTTCAAGCAAATTCGGATAAACTCCGAAAAGTCCTTCCGTCAAAGTTCTTGAAGCCACACCAATCGGGTCGGCAAAATCACGATACAATTCTCCACGAAACGCATCGTAATGAGAAAGCTGTTCAAAATTCCCCGGACTGATGCCATAATACATCGATTCAACCAAATTTCCTTTCCAAAGTTGGTAGGCATCTTCATTTCTTCCTGCTTGCCAATACGCCAAAGCGGTCTGTAAATTTTCTGCCAAAGCGACATTGTTAATCGACCAGTCGTAAGGTTGCCAGTTGGTTGTAGCTAACGTAAAATAGTCTTTATTATCCGCACCTTTTACCGTAATCGGAATTTTCGGTGTGTGATTATTGATGTATTGTAAATTCTGATAATCTTCAAATTCATTCAAAATAAACGCATCGGAAACGTGATAAATCGACCAGATTCCAGGTTTGTCGTGAACGGTTTGATTGCCCAAAGCATCTTTATATTCAGCAAAATACCCTTTATCTTTTATCCAAAGCTGACTTTTCATTGCTTTTAAAATCGCACCAGCTTCCTGCTCGTAAGGTTTCGGATTTTCGCCAATGATTTTCGCCAGTTTCGCCATTTCACGGTTGGCTCTGTAATTATAAGCCGAAGTATGCGTCACTTTTCCGCCCGAATATTGAAGCGCATCACTCGCCCAAATGGCCGCATACGCATCATACAAATCTCCACATTTGAAATTTCGTTTTTCCCAATCGATATGACGAACCATCGTTGGCCACATTTTCTTCAGAAATTCTTTGTCTCCAGTATAATTGAAATGCGAAAACATCTGGTCAAAAAACACCAGATTCATATCGTAGTGATGCGGTTTTGTGTTGTCATTCGGATTTCTGGAAATGTATCCGCTTGAGAAAACAGAAGTTCCCATTTTCTCTTCGTGTCGGGCAAGATGTCGCATCGTGTCCATTTCCACGGGTGCAAAATCAGGTTTCAAAACCTGAGAATTGGCGTAACTTTCAAAATGTTCTTTTGCTCGGTCGTGCCAACTCAAAGCATCGGCTGTGTAAGCGCCACGCCACGCATTCAACCGTATTCTCCAAGCAACGGCACCGTGAAGGAAAGTCGGGCTTTCCCAAATTCCGTCGGCTGCAACGGCTAAATTGGCTCCGAAATTATTCAAATCTGCATCCGGAGTTTTGAGCTGAATTCTGTTCGTTAATGTCAAACGGGATTTTTCCGCTTCATTGAAAATATTTTTTAACTCTTCATCTGAAAAATTCTTATTTGATTTTCCTTTTGCAACATGAATAAAAATTGGTTGTTTTTGCGAAGAATAAAAAGCGTAAATAATCGGAGATTTGTCTGTTTTATTTTGAGTAAACTCAGCCAGTTTTTCTAAAGTTGTCGCATCGGTTTGTTGTAATGAATTAACATTTGAAAAACTTCCGCTGACCGTTTGACTTTCTTTTTTCTTATTTAAATAATTAAGCTGAAACTGATTTTTATTCAACTGAAACTGATTGCTCAGACAATATTCCGGCAACAGATAAAATCCGGATTCCGGGTCTGCGCCGATGTCGCCATTTCTGCTGAAAGTCGTTCCGCTCGCACCGCCAAAAACTGCATAGATTTTTGTTGATGAATCTATATTGACAGTTTCCATTTTTAAAACCAAACCTTCTTCTTTAGCCTGCGCCAAAACGTTCAGTTTTAAACTTCCGTTACCCAAAATCGGGTCTTTGATTTCATACAACATCGTTCCCGGTCGGTAACGCGTTTCAATTTTATCAGCCTTAATTAATTGTTTAATTGAATTTCCTTTCTGAATGACAAACTGCAGATTGCCGCCCATTCCCGGAAGATACAATGCGAATTCCGGCAAATCTCCGGCCTCAACTCTCGAAGCACGGTTGTCTCCGTACAAAGCACGGTTGAATCTGTACTTTCCATTGACCAATAAAAAATCGCCGTTGTCTTCTTTGTAATGCAGTTCACGCTCATTATTCTGCCAGTGTTTCGACTGGGAAAACGAATGTGAAAATGCCGACAAGACAAGAAGTCCGGCGAAAATGGTTTTTCTTCGCATTTTATGGTTTTAAGTCGGTTAATGGCTGTCCGTTAACGGTTACGTTTTTTAAAGTCACGTTTTTTAAATAGTCTACTTTGTAATGAATCTGCACGCCAACCATTTTGGCATTAATCATTGTCAAATCCGTTACCGGAGAAGATTCGTAAGCATCAGAGAACACCGCGTATTTTCCGCCTTTATCAACCGTCAAATTCTCAACCCAGATATTTCTGATGGTTGGGATATGATTTCCGGGCTTTTCATAATGCATATTGAAACGCACCGCCGCTTCTTTGTAAGCGCCCACTTTTGTGTTGTAGAAAAATACATTTTCAATAGTTCCGCCACGGCTTGAGCTGGTTTTTATTCTTAAAGCACGGTCAAGATTCTTACTGTCCATAACGTTTCCGATGGCATAAATGTTTTTAGCTCCACCTGCGATTTCACTACCAATCACAACACCACCGTGACCGTCTTTCATTTCGCAGTTTTCGATGATGTGGTTTTCGGCAGGTTTTCCGATGTCTCTTCCGTCTTCGTCTCTTCCGGATTTAATAGCGATACAGTCGTCTCCTGTATCGAAATAAGAATCTTTAATCCAAACATTTTTACAGGCTTCAGGGTCGAAACCATCGTTATTTGGTCCGTGGCTGATGACTTTTACTCTTTCAATCAAAACATTTTCACACAAAACAGGATTTAAGTTCCACATTGGAGAATTTTTCACCAAAACATCTGCCATATAGAAGTTTTTCGACTTGTAAGGCTGAACGAAATTCGGTCTTAAATACCAACCGTCACCGAAAATTCTTTCTCTGGCAGGTTTTCTCTGCGCCATATATTCGTGAAGCTTTGCTCTTGCAGGATTTTGTCTTCCCGGACGAGTTTCGTTGTAGCCATATTTTGTAGAACCACACCAGAACCACCAATTATCATTATCAGCATTCCCATCCAAAGTTCCTTTTCCTGTTACGGCAATATTTTCTTCTTCGTAAGCGTAAATCAGAGATGAATAATTCATACATTCCATTCCTTCCCAACGCGTGAAAACGATAGGGTAGTCGTTGCTGTCCTGACTGAACAGAATCGTAGAACCGTCGTTCAAATGAAGATTGACATTTGATTTTAAATAAACTGCTCCGGTAAGAAAAACACCGTTTGGTACGACAACTCTTCCACCACCTTCTGCGTTACATTTTTCGATAGCTTTTTTAAATGCTTCCGTATTCTTTGTTTTTCCATCACCTACAGCTCCGAAATCTGTGATTAAGTAATCCGCTTTTCTGAATTCAGGTTTTTTGATTTGCTTTTTTAAAGCTTTGATTTCTTTTAAGGGTTGCTTTGCGGAAGTCCAGGGTTTATATTGAGCCGAAAGAAATGTAGAAATAAGCAGTGCTAATATGTATAAAATATATTTTTTCATAACGATAAAGAATTATTGATAGTTGAAGAGTTTATTTAAAAAAAACTCTTTAATTACCGCAATCTAAAATTATTTTGATGATAAATTGTCCTGCACTGTCGGTGTTATCAAAATATTATTGATTTATCTTAAAACCTGTTTTTTATTCTTGTTTTAAGTATGAAATTATTTTCTCTAACATTAAATTTCTGCATAAAAAAACGGACAATAAGTATTATTTGTCCGTTGTAATTGATTAAAATTTAAGCGTTTTACCAATTTCAGCAATGTCCGCATTTTTGTAATCTGTGTAGATGTGTGCGTGAAATTCATTTAGCTTTTTCAGAATTGTGAGAAGCTCTGTTTTCTCATTGTTTTGAAGCTTGCCAGAAAGAACTTTAGAGGTCTGGTTAACTTTTGAAACAGACTCGTGAAAGACATCTTCTCCTTTTTTGGTTAAATTCAGACGTTTAATTCTTTTATCTCCAAGATCATTTTTTTCTTCCAAAAGATTGGCTTCAAGCAGTCTTTTAATAATCTGGGTTCCGGTTTGTTTTTCGTGTCCGTTTTTTTCGATGAGCTGAATTTTCGTGAGAAATGGCTCATCTTTTAGACGGTACAGATATGTGAATTCTTCGTTTGCCAATTCGGGAAAATCTCCCAATCCTTTTCGGATGATCAGTTTAGAATATCTTCCCAATAAAAGAACCTGTTTGCAGATTTCGTTTTCTGTAAAAGAAACTTTATGATTTTCATTTTTAAAAAGCTTGGTCGGACTTTCATCAGTATATTTTTTATCATTCAGCCACATTCTGAAATCGTCTACACTGGAGCTCGTTTTATAAGCATCCGAATTTTCAAATTCTTTCACGTGCATAAGTAAATCAATGATAAAATCTGTTTGCATAGTTTTGATTTTAGGTAAAGATATAAGATTTTTTATTTTTTTTTAAAACGACTAAAGTTTTACGCTTCCCATTCCGCCATCAATTGAGATGATTTGTCCGGTAATCCACGAAGATTTTTCAGAAAGTAAAAACTCAGCCATATTTGCCATTTCCTCAGCATTTCCCACTCTTTGTAAAGGATGTCTTTTCCCCGAAGCTTCACGTTTTTCAGGAGTTGATAAAAGCTGGGAAGCAAGATGAGTATCCGTTAAAGAAGGCGCAATAGCATTCACTCTTATTTTTTGAGCAGATAATTCTGCGGCAAGACTTTTTGTAAGACCTTCCACAGCACTTTTGCTTGCTGAAATAGAAGCGTGAAAAGGCATTCCCAGTTTCGCAGCAACAGTACTGAACAACACAATGGAAGCAGATTCAGATTTCTTAAGATTTGGAAGCAATTTCTGAATAATTTTTACGGCTCCCAAAACATTAATTTCAAAATCATTTTTAAAATCATCCGTGGAAAGTCTGTTGAAAGGCTTCAGATTAATACTTCCGGGTGCATAAACCAATCCGTCGACCACATCGGGGAAAGTAATTTCATCCAGATTTCCGTTGAGAATATCCATTTGGTGGAATTCGATATTTAAATTTTCGATCTCCGAATTTTCAGTTTTTGAAATCCCGATTACGTGATTGTTTTGCGATACAATTTTTGCAGTGGCAAATCCGATTCCCTGTCCGCAACCGATGATGACTATATTTTTCATATTTATTTTTTTAAGATTATTAATTTGAGATTAAAGCATTATCGCTTTGAAATTTTATTATGGCTTATTGTTCGTTGTCTTGTACATTTAAATCTTTCGATTTCGGGGTTTCTTTTCATTAAATGCTTCTGGCTGACTCCGGAATTCACCCTTTTTCTCCAAAGCCTAAAACTGGAAGGTTTCAATTCGGTTCTCATCACTTCAATCACCTCAGATTCAGTAATTCCAAACTGAAATTCTATCGCTTCAAAAGGCGTTCTGTCTTCCCAAGCCATCTCGATGATTCTATCTGTTTGTTCTAAATTAAATTCCTTTTTCATTATTTTAAATCTTTGATGGTTTTTTTGGCAGTTTTAAAATGTTCAGATCTTTTATCATCCGTCATTTTATCTAAAGTTCTCAGCATCATTCCCAATCGTGGATTGGTTTCAAAAAATTTTCTGTTATCATTCACGAAATTCCAGAAAAGAGCATCCCATTTTTCTGTCCAGTCGCCATCTGTAAAATCACTCATTTTTTTGATATAATTGCTTCCGCTGATGTAAGGTTTTGTACTCATTTTTCCACCGTCGGAAAAACTGCTCATCCCGTAAACATTAGGAACCATCACCCAATCGTAAGAATCAATGAACATCTCCATAAACCATTGACAAACCTCATCAGGATTCAGTTTCAGGAGATTCATTAAGTTAGCAAAAATCATCAGACGTTCAATGTGATGAGCGTATCCTGTTTCCAAAACTTTCAGAATGGTACTGTCGACTGGCTTTATTCTTGTTTTACCGGTGTAAAAAGATTTAGGAAGCGGATTATTGTGTTTCCAGTAATTTTTATTTCTCTGGAAAGTTCCTTCATACAGATAAATTCCTCTTACAAATTCCCGCCAACCTAAGATTTGACGAACAAAGCCTTCCAAAGAATTGATGGGAATATCAAATTCATCTGCATAATCAATAGCTTCTTCCAAAACATTTTCAGCAGTAATAAGTCCAATATTCAGCAATGGTGACAGAACGCTGTGATGAAGAAAATGTTCCCGTTCGACAATGCTGTCTTCATATATCCCAAAGTCAGCAAATCGCAGTTCCAGAAACTGATTCAGCCAATTTTCGGCCTCTTCAAAATTGACTGGATAGAGTTGATACGATGTCAGATTTCCATAATTTTTACTGAAATTCTCTTCAGTATATTTTTTAGCTTCCTCGTAATATGTATTGCTTTCAGGAAAATGTATCGACGGCGCTTTCTTGTTTTTTGGATATTTTTTTCGGTTTTCTGTATCGAACGTCCATTTTCCACCGATTGGTTTTCCCGCTTTCATTAAGATGTTTCGGGAAATTCTCTGCTGTTTATAGAAATCGGTTTGATGATAAGATTTTTTATCCTCAAAATATCCTTTTAAGTCTTCTTTTGTATTAATAAAGAGTGGACTGTCGAGAATTTCGAGTTCCAGTTTTGTTTCTCTAATTCTTTTCTCAAGCCAATTGTCGCAAACATCTGTAATTAGAATTTTGTCGAACTTTTCTTTTTCTAAATGTTTTATTAATTTTCTAACGTCAGAAAGTGGGGAAGTGCTTTCAATATATTCAATCTTGAATTTTTGTTTGGTTAAATATGCTTCATAAAACTTCATTGTCGCTCTATGCAAAGCGATTTTCTGTTTGTGAAATTTGTACTGTCTGAAAAACAGAAATTCTTCTACCAAAAAAATCGGTTGACTTTTATCCAGATAATCCGTGTCTTTAAAAAGCTGATGCGGAAATATCAGTTGGGCAACAAGAGTTTTTATTTCAGCCATAGATTTCTGAATTTTTTGTCGGCATCGTATTGTTCTGCCTGTTTTTCTGCGTTAAAAGTTCTGCTTCTCGTGTCATTTCCAACTCCTGCGAGATACATCCAGTTTCCGTAATTGCTGTGTACATCGTAATCGATCAGCATTTCTTCAAAGTAAGATGCGCCAATTCTCCAGTCCTGCTTTAAAATTTTACAAAAATAAGAAGCAACGTTCTGTCTGCCACGATTGCTCATCCAGCCTGTATTTTTTATTTCGAGCATATTTGCATTGATGAAATCTGAATTTGTTTCACCATTCATCCAATCAGTGATTGCATTTTGATCAGATTTAAAATCACATTTCTGATCTAAAATTCCATTTTTATAAAAGATTCTATCCCGAAACTGCATTGAAGTAAACTTGAAAAAATCTCGCCAAAGCAACTCAAAAATCAGCCAGTACGTTGATTCATTGCTTTCAAATTCAGCTTCGTATTTTTTGATTTCGTGATAAACGGATACAGCAGACAAGCTTCCCATCGCAAGCCACGCGGAAAATTTGCTGCTGTAATCCTCACCAACCAAACCATTTCTTGTTTCTTTATAAATACTGAGATTTTTAGTCTCAAAAAAATAAGATTTTAATCTTTGTAAGCCTTCAGTTTCTCCACCTGAGAATGGAAACGCTGAAGATTGATTCACTTCAAAATCATCAAATCCTAATGAACTTAAAGTAACATCGTCGTTTTTTAGTTTTAAGTCAAAAAAAGATTTATTGTAGATTAAATTTTCTGTCTCAAACTCATTTCTGATATTCAGATTTTTCTCAACTTTTTGCCTGAAAGTTGTGAACAGAAAAGGAATTTTTTCTAATTTTTGCTTTACGAAATCAGGTTTTAATAAAAGTTGAGTGTAAGATTTTGACCATTTTACATTCGGTAGAACCTCTTTAATCTGATTTTCCAGATCAACTTCTTCCTTTGTCCATTCTTTCTGACAGAATATTTTTTGAATGTCAAAATCTTCTGAAATCTGCTTAAAAATATCCTGAGTCTTCCCAAATTTTTTCAGAAAAGGAATATTCTTCTTATTTAAACTTTTTTCTGTGTCTAAAACGCTTTCCAACAGAAACATTACTCTGAATTTTCCAATTTTTCTGAAACCATATTGCTTTGAATTAAAAAAATCTTCATCAAAAATATAGACGGCAAGAAAAGGTAAATCTTCCTGCATCACTTTATACAGTGATTCATTATCTCTGATTCTTAAATCTCTTGTGAACCAGAGGATGTTGATTTTTTGTTTTTCCGGCATCTTTCGCTACAATATTTTACTTCGTCCCAATTTTTCTTCCATTTTTTCCTCCAGTTGAAGGGAAGTCCGCAAACTTCACAAACTTTCGAAGGCAAATTAGCGGGCATTTTATTGAATGAATTTTTTAAACTGATTAATCTCAATATTCTTCGCTTTCAGATCGTGCATCATATTATATAACCCGAAAAATGTACGGTTCAGATAAATAAAATGTTTAGATCCTCGGTTTGCATTCATACCTTTCATATCGCTCATTTTCGCATATCGCTGTCCGAGATCTGCAATTTCCTGAAAGAAATTTTCATCAGAAAAATCAAAAAATTCTGTATTAAACGGTCTTGTAAACAGTTCTAAAAGTTCATAAAATAATTGGGTGAAAAATTCCAATTCTTTAGGAGAATCATCTGTTCTCAAAATCTCAAGCTGATACAATTTTTCTTTGAAAATTTCGGGATTATTGAGGTTTTCCTTTTTTGCCAACTCAAAATAGGGTTTGTAAAAGTCATTCGGAATTTCTTTGATGCAGCCGAAATCGATCACCAGTAACTCTTTATTTTCAGAAATCAGGAAGTTTCCCGGATGCGGATCTGCGTGTACCTGCTTCAGAATATGCATTTGATACATATAAAAATCCCACAGCGTTTGTCCTATTTTATTCAGATCTTCCTGAGAATTATTCTCTTTGGTAAACTCTGAGAAATGTTTTCCGCTCATCCAGTCCATTGAAATGATACGTTCGCAAGAAAACTCAGGATAATATTTCGGAAACTGAAGATTAGGGAGATGACTGCATTTTTCAGAGATTTCCTGACTTCTTTTCAGTTCCAAATTATAATCGGTTTCTTCAAACAATTTGTTTTCCACTTCCTGAAAATAAGATTCTGAACCTTCTTTTTTGATATTAAACATCTTCATCGCAATCGGTTTTACCATTTTCAGATCGCTGGAAATACTTTCTCTAACTCCCGGATATTGAATTTTTACCGCAAAGTTTTTACCGTCTTTTTTAGCTTTATGAACCTGACCGATACTTGCTGCATTTACAGATTCTGTGGTAAATTCATCAAAAATATCTTCAGGATTTTTCCCAAAATATTTTCTGAAAGTCTTTTTTACCAATGCTCCCGAAAGTGGCGGAACAGAAAACTGCGACAGAGAAAATCTCTCAACATAAGCCTGCGGAAGAATATTTTTTTCCATACTCAGCATTTGGGCAACCTTCAACGCAGAACCTTTCAGCTCTTTCAGAGAGTCATAAATGTCTGTGGCGTTATCTTCATTCAGAATTTTTCTTGCCTCGTCTTCTTCTTTTGTTATTTTGTTTCCGTAATATTTTAAATAATTAACGCCTACTTTGGCTCCGGCTTTCAGCAAACTGCCTGTTCTTTCGAGTTTTCCTGTAGGGATTTTATTCAGTGTTTTCATCTGTAAATTTCTTCTAATTAAGGTCAGATGGAACTTCCATCATCGGATTTTTTTGGATCTAATTCTTTTTAAAATTCTCTTTAAATAAAAATTTACCCAGATCCAGAGCTTTTCTTAAAGGTTCGTTATCCATCAATTCAAATCCGGTATCAATTGTTTTCTCAATATAGATGTCGGTTTTTTCAAAAGAAGGCGAAGTATCCTTTTTCCAGAATTCAATAGCGGAGACCAAATGTAACCACAGTGCTTCTTCTCTTGCTTTCTCGTGAAAATTTCTGATGTTATCTTTAGCTTTTTCAATCATTTCCCAATAGTTGAAGTCTAAAGTTTTGATAAAATTGCGGTGTGTTTCTCTAAGCTGATTGGCGACTTTGGCGAAATGCATTTTGCTGTTGCCTAAAATCATTAAAACCAGAGATCTGTTCATTGTCATATTTTCAAAAAAGATGAAATAAACATTCAGCAGTTTTTCTTTTGAAGTTACTTCTTGAGCATCATTTACCTCTGAAGCCAACTCTATAGATTTATTAAAAAGATTGACCAGTATAAATTTCTCTATCTGCTCAAAACTCGAAAAGTAATTATAGAAGTCTTTCTCTTCAAATTCATTATCTTTAGCAAAGCGATAAATGTTTTTTGGTCTTTCTCCATGATTCAGGATGTAGTCACCATACAATTCAAATATCTTATCTTGTGTTATGAAGCTTTCTTTTTCCATTTTTTAATTTTATTTGAAACAAATTTAGTAAAATATTTTACTATTTAAATAAATAAAGTATAAATTTGTACTATAATTAACATTTAAAATTATTACTAATGCTCAAGATACAAGCTCAGTCTCATATCCCAACAGATTTTGGAATGTTTACCGTATACGCTTTTTCAGAAAACGAAAGCGATTGGAGTCCGCATTTGGTTTGGGTTGCAGAAAAAACAGATTTTAATGCTGTTGTGAATGTGCGTTTTCATTCAGAATGTATTACCGGTGAAGTTTTCCATTCCAGAAAATGTGAATGCGGACAGCAACTGGATTCCGCAATGAAATTTGTTTCGGAAAACGGTGGAATGATCATTTACCTAAGACAGGAAGGAAGAAATATAGGAATTATTAATAAGCTGAAAGCGTATGCACTTCAGGAACAGGGATTTGATACGGTAGAAGCCAATCTTAGATTAGGACTTCCTGCAGACGGAAGAGATTTTGGCATTGCTATTGAGATGCTGAAAGTACTTGGTGTTTCTGATGTGAATTTATTAACCAACAATCCTGAAAAACTAAAATCTCTTGAAAATAGCGGGATTATTCTACACAACAGAATTCCGCTGGAAATTGATTCTAATCCTTCAAGTGCATCTTATCTTACTAAAAAGAAAGATTATTTCGGACATCTTTTGGAAAAGGTATAATTTTCTCATTGGAAGTATAAATATTTCCATAACAGATCAAATCCATTTTTATTTATGAAAAAAATATTACTTACAGGCGCTACAGGCTACATTGGCAAAAGAATGATCAGTGTAATTGTTGCACAGGGTTATAAAGTAGTTTGCTGCAGTCGTGATGTCAGTCGGTTTTCTAAACCTTCAGGAATTAAAGATGACCAGATTGAAGTGATAGAAGTGGATTTTCTGAAAGAAGAAACCATGAAAAACATTCCCAATGATATTTCCGGTGCTTATTATCTGATGCATTCTATGAGTGCAAGTGAAGATTATGAAGAATCTGAAAAAATATGTGCGAAGAACTTCGTCTCGGCAATAGAGAAAACAAGTTGCGAACACGTTATCTATTTATCAGGATTAGTCAACCAAAAAGAGCTTTCAAAGCATCTGAACTCAAGATTTCAGGTTGAAAAGATCTTGATGGAAAGCAAAACTGCAGTTACGGTTCTTCGGGCAGGAATTATTATCGGTTCCGGAAGTGCATCTTTTGAGATCATTCGTGATTTGGTAGAGAAACTTCCTGTAATGGTCACTCCTAAATGGCTTAATACAAAATGTCAGCCGATAGGAATTGCCAATGTTCTTGATTTTTTGATTTTTACTCTCTTTAAAAAAGAAACGTATCATAAAAGTTTTGATATTGGCTGTGATGATGTATTGACGTACAAACAAATTCTTCTGGGTTTTGCAAAAATGCGTGGCTTAAAAAGAACCATCTATACTTTGCCTGTAATGACGCCAAAATTGTCTTCCTATTGGCTATATTTCGTTACCTCAACTTCATACAGTTTGGCAAGTTCTCTGGTAGGAAGTATGAAAATTGAGGTAGTTTGCAATAAGGAAAGTTTAAATGAAATCAAAAAAATAACCGGTGTAGAACCATTTTCTTATGAAGAGGCATTGCAAAGGACAATGGAAAAAATTCAGGCAAACGAAATTACATCCAGCTGGAAAGACAGCTTTATCAGCAGCCGAAGCGATTCTTCATTGAAAGAATACATCGAAGTTCCTCATTTTGGATGCTTCAAAGATGTAAGAAGTTATGCTTATGATGACCGTGAAAAATGTTTAGACAGAGTTTTTGGTCTGGGCGGAAACAACGGTTGGTACGGACAAAGTCTCTGGAAAATAAGAGGATACATGGATGTGATGGTGGGTGGTCCCGGTTTGAGACGGGGGAGAACACATCCTACACAGCTTCACGAAGGCGATGCATTAGACTTTTGGCGTGTAATTTATGCCAACAGAGATGAAGGAAAACTGATTTTATTTGCTGAAATGAAATTACCGGGAGAAGCGTGGTTGATGTTTAAATTATACAGAGGGAAACTCTGGCAAAAAGCGGTTTTCAGACCAAAAGGTTTGTGGGGAAGGCTCTATTGGTATTCTGTACTGCCATTTCATGGGGTTATTTTTAAAGGCATGGTGAAAAAATTAGCAACGAGCTAATTTTACCGTGAATATTGTATTCGTTTTTTTATAATTTAATTAAGAGTAGAATTAGATCATAAATAATCAATACCATCAATAATCATGAAGATTTACTTTTAAAAAGTCTGTTTTTTACGATTTGAATTAAATAATTCACTTTTACTATTAAATTTTTTCTCCAATGTTAGGCTAGAAACATCTGAAAACATATATTTGCACCCTAAATTTATATACACATGAAAGAACTTATTGAAAAAATCAACGCAGAATTTGAAGCTTTTGCTACAGAAGCAAACCAACAATCAGAAAAAGGAAACAAAGCAGCGGGTACAAGAGCTCGTAAATCTGCTTTAGAATTGAGCAAATTGTTCAAAGAATTCAGAAAGGTTTCTGTAGAAGAATCTAAAAAATAAGAAAGATTTAGCCGACTGAGAAAGTCGGCTTTTTTATTGCAGTTTTTTACAGAGGTCAGCTTTATCGAGCAGCTTTCTTATTTCCCACAGCTGGTTTTCTTTTATAATAAAAGTTTTGGTTATTTGATTGTTCAAATGCATACTGAAATTTAACTGAGTCCCAGATTTAGCCCAATATTCATTAGGTGACGGTTCAAAATCACTGAAAACCAGAAAGAAATTAACAATTGACAAAACATTTCTGAATGCAGATCTGATAATTTTCGGTTGATGACCAAAATCATCTATAACCTTTAATTTAAATAGTTTCTTTCCCAGAGTTGTTCCGAAAACAGTTTCGGAAATAGTACCCACTATAAGTATACTTATGACTGAGAAAAGTAAAGAGATCAGGAATATTTTACTGAAGACAAAATAAAAAACCAGCAAAAAAGGAATTAGATCGACGGCTTTTGCATACAATCTTTTTCTCTCACTTTCTTTTTGTGTGGGGTTGTAAGGCAAATCATATTCAAATTCGTTATATATCCTGTTTCCCAACGCATCAAATTGACGGGTTGGTCTTCGAATAATTTTTTTGATTTTTAATTCAGATATTCTCAATAGAATTGATTAGTTTAAAATCATACTCAATTGAATTCTCTTTCTCGCCTCATCTACTTCAGTCACTTTTACCTGAACGTGTTGGTGAAGCTTTACCACTTCGTTCACATCCGATACGAAACCTTCTTTCAGTTGCGAAATATGAACAAGTCCGCTTTCTTTTATTCCGAGATCTACAAAACATCCGAAAGCCGTGATATTATTAACAATTCCCGGAAGAATCATTCCTACATTCAGATTTTTAATGCTTTTTACATTCGGATCAAATTCAAAAACTTTAGCGGCCTTTCTTGGGTCTAGTCCGGGTTTTTCAAGTTCTTTTAAAATATCTTTGATTCCTAAAATACCAATGTTTTCAGTAATGTATTTTTCCGGCTGTATCTGAGTAATTTTTTCTTTATTAGCAATCAGTTCGTCTGTTTTTATACCTAAATCTTTTGCCATTTTTTCTACAATTCCGTACGCTTCAGGATGTACTGCCGAATTGTCCAGAGGATTTTTCGCATTAGTTATTCTGATAAAAGCTGCGGCTTGCTGATACGCTTTTTCTCCCAGTCTCGGTACTTTTTTCAGTTGCTTACGATCTTCGAAAGCTCCATTTTCTGCACGGTAATTCACGATGTTTTCTGCCATTTTTTCTCCAATTCCTGAAACATAACTCAGTAAAGATTTACTGGCAGTATTGAGGTTGATTCCAACTGAATTTACGCACTTCATCACGGTAGAATCCAGTTCGTTTTTGAGCTGTGTCTGATCGACATCGTGTTGATATTGCCCAACTCCGATGGATTTAGCATCTATCTTTACCAGTTCAGCCAAAGGATCAGCCAATCTTCTTCCGATGGAAACCGCTCCACGAACCGTCACATCAAAACTTGGAAATTCATCTCTTGCAATTTTACTTGCCGAGTATACCGATGCTCCTGCTTCCGAAACTACAAAAACCTGCAAAGGCTTATCAAAAGCTATTTTTTTAATGAAAAATTCTGTTTCGCGACTTGCGGTTCCGTTTCCGATAGAAATTGCCTGAATGTTGTATGCATTCACCATCGAACGGATTTTTTTCATTGCCATTCCGCTTTCATTTTGCGGCGCGTGAGGATAGATGGTTTCGTTGTGCAAAAGATCACCTTTTTCGTCTAAACAAACGACTTTACAGCCACTTTTAAAACCCGGATCAATCGCTAAAATTCTTTTTTCACCCAAAGGCGGAGCCAGAAGAAGCTGACTTAGGTTTTCAGAAAATATTTCAATGGCTTTTTTATCTGCCTTTTCTTTGGCTTCCTGTAATGTTTCGTTTGAAATTGCGGGTTCAAGAAGTCTTTTATATGAATCCTTTATGGCTAAAGCAATCTGTGATGCACTTTCGTTATTCGATTTGATCACGGCTTTTTCGATAAAATCAATTGCTTCATCTTTATCGATGGCGATATTCGTCTTTACAAAACCTTCACTTTCTGCTCTCAACATTGCTAAGAGTCGGTGAGACGGCGTTCTGTTCAGGCTTTCTTCCCAATCAAAATACTGAGAAAACTTCTGAGCGGCTTCTTCATCTTTTTTTGCTTTTACCACTTTAGAGGTAATGATAGCTTTACGCTGAAACAATCGGCGAAGATTTTTTCTGACGTACATATTTTCATTAATCCATTCTGCGATAATATCTCTTGCGCCCTGTAATGCTTCTTCTTCAGATTTCACCTCGTTGCTGATGTATCTTGAAGCCAAATGATACACATCATTGTTATTCTGGTCCATCAGGATTTTTGCCAGCGGTTCCAGACCTTTTTCTTTTGCCGAATCTGCTTTGGTTTTTCTGCGTTTCTTGAATGGCAAATACAAATCTTCCAACTCCTGACTATCAAAACTAGTTTCAATCTTCTGTTTGATATCTTCCGTTAAAGCATTCTGTTCTTCAATAGATTTCAGAATACTTTCTTTTCTTTTGATAAGCTCTTCAAACTGTTTGTTAAGCTTAAAAATCTGCTCAATCTGCATTTCGTCAAGATTTCCCGTTGCATCTTTTCGATAGCGGGAAATAAACGGAATGGTGCAGTCTTCAGCAAGTAATTTGAGTGTAGCATTGATGCTTTTATCGGAAATATTGAGTATGGATTGTATAAACTTTGTAGTCGTCATTCAGAATTTTTAGAAGCGCTAAAATACTCTTTTTTTAAGTGATTAAAAACAGATATACGTTCAAATAAAAAACCAACTGCTTCAGTGCAATTGGTTTTCATTATGCTTTTATTTTAAAATCTCGTTGTAATAGAGTGGGGTGTCTTCCTGATCAAATCCTATGATGATGACTTTAAATTCTTTTGCTTCGTCATTATTATAAAACTTGATTTCTGCTGATCCTGTATCATCTTTTTGCAGATTAGGATTCCAATATAACGTACTCCGTGTATCTTTGGCAAGATCAGTTTGCGGTACATTTTCATACATTGTATTGTTGAAAGGTTCTTCTTTGTCGTATCCTTTCAGCTTCATTTCTTTTAAGGATTTAGATTGTCCGTTATCGGGAACAGATCCTGTAATTCCACCACGTTTTGTGTAGATTGCAATGGCTCCGTTTCCGCCACCTCCGAAACCGCCCGAAAAGAATCCCCGTATTACTTTAATCATCGCAACATCTGAAACTGAAATCATGGAGATTTGAGAGGCATCTACTCTCATTTCATCTAAAAATATATCAACATTTCCGCCACGCATGGTTGCAGTAGTATTCGGTCCCTGTGAACTGATCTGTAAACCCGGAACTCTTCCCTGAAGCCACTGAAGGATATTATTGCCTCCTATCATATTGTTGTCATTCACAAAATCAAAAACCATTTCGTTCATACTTTTAAACAGCGGACTGCTTAATGCATCATTCAGTTTTTTGGTTTTATTTTTTCTTTCACCTTTTATTTTCACTTCTTCAATATCGGTGATTTTTTCATTAATGTATTTCTCAAAGGTAAGAGTAGAAACAGATTTTGCAACTTTTTCGGGAAGTTCTTCTCCCTGTATTCTTTCAGTAAGTTTCATTGGAGTAGATGGCAAATCTTTTCTCAGAGGAATAAAACTAAAAGCCGGCTGAAAATAAACCTGCGTACTGTTAGCAATTGCTTTATCGCTTGTGTTGAGCTGATAAGAAAAATTCATTGTATCTTCAAAAACCAGATTGTCTAATGCAAAAAGCCCGGAATTATCTGTTTTTATCTGATGAAACTTTAAACCTGAATCAGGCATTTTAAAGATTAAATTCAGATCGGCATTCGCAGCAGGTTTCCCCTGTGACAAAACTTTCCCTTTATAAGAGATATAAGATTCCGGTTTGTTTTTGATGAACGGATAATTTCCCGAAATAATAGAATACCATTCAAAGCGTTTCCACTTTTCAGAAATTAAAAGGGCATCCAAAGCTTGCGGATTATTGTTTTTTGTGAAATATTGTGCAGGTTTGTCAATGGATGAACTAAGATCTCCGGTCAGCCAAAGTGTACTCAGTAAACTGTTTTCTTCTTCAGAACTGTTGCTTTTGGCATCCAAAACAGTAACGCTGTAATTGTCGAAATTGGTGTCTTTCCCAATGGTAAGAGCGTTTACAGATTTTTCTTTACTGTTAAAATCAGTAATAATATTTGGCTTTTTGAGGTGTAATGTTTGAGGCTGTACAAAACAGAGACGCTCGGCAATTACATTTTCTTTATTATCAAAAACAGTAAGTCTTAAAATTCCGTTGACTAATTTTTCTGTGGGAATAGATGCGGATTGCGAATCAGAAAGCTTACGAATGATTGCTTTATACACTAAAGTATTATTGATTGTACCTAAGATTTTATAGGGTTGATTTTCTGCAGGAATGCTTTTGCTGTTTAGCGTATATTTTACTGATTTATCGGTGCTTTCAACCTGAAGATGAAGTCCTGAAGATGACACCATTGGCAAATCAAGACTTGTTTTTTTTCCTTTTTCATCTTCTATCGTAAGCTGATATTTCTTACCGGCTTGAGGTTTTAACGGGAAAGAACCTACATTCTGATCAAAATTTTTGAATGTAACAATGGGGATTTCCGGTTTTTCATTATCTGAAACATAACCTTTCCAGTTTAGCGGGGTCTTACCAACAGAATGAAGTCTTACCGCAAATTTGGTTTCAATTCCGTCAATAAAAGTTCCGCTTTCGGGATGCACAGTGGCTGTCCATGGAGCATCATTGTTTTCAATAAGTTTCTGTGCTGATGAAGGATTGTAAACCGTGATCGGACGAAGATAATTGTATTCTTCACTGAAATTGGTCATCCATGTCGTGTAAGCTCTGATAAAATAAACATCTTCTTTTAATGTTGCTGATAAGAAAAAACTTCCGCTTCCTTCCCCTTTCAGCAGAGGAATCATTTTTTTATCCAGTAATTTTTTACTATTGTCATAGAGTTCTACGGAAATATCGGATCGGTTATATCCGTCAAAAACAAAAGACTTAAACCATAGATTTTCTCCGGCTACGTAATGATCTTTGTTCAGTAAAAGATGTATTTTTTCCTGAGGATAATTTTCTCCAAACTTCTGAAGCGCTGTTTCTGCTTTATTCTGAGCGTGAGCATAAGGTGTAGCAGATAAAGTAAGCGCTAAAGCCATTCTTTTTAATAGAGAAGAATTCATAGTTTATTGTGTTTTTAAAATGAATTTTCAAAAATACATTTTTTTCTTACTTAGGAGAAATAAATATTATTAACAGTCTGTTTTTTTGTTGAATGTCAATCAGGTTTACAATCTATCAGAAGCAGTAACTCAACAGATCAACTGCAATTTTTACTCTTCATATGTGATTTTTGATATTTATTATGTTCAAGACTTCTTTTAATGAAAAAAATGTTTAATTAAAGTTCTTAGCGGTACCACACTGACAGATTGATTTAATTCCACGCCTTTTGCATTTGTAATGTTACAGGTCTGTTCACTGAATACATATCTTACCTGAAATTTTAAGAATTTAGATTGAATAAAACACGACAGGTTTTGTCGCTTTAGAGGTTGATCTTTGTAAAATAGATAATGAAGTAGGTGAATGTGTGTTTTGATCATAATGCTGAAATCAGCAGCTTTGTCATTCCGTAGGAATCTCAATGCTTAGGAAACTAAGTAGATTAGATTGACTTCGTTGAACCATTTCATTAGGTTTCCTCCGGAAATCGAAGATTCGACGAAGTCAATGACAAAATAAACGACAAAAAGAATATTAAAATTAAGTTATTATTAATTGCGGACACATAAAGGTTTTCCTTATTTTGGGAATAAAATATATAATTATATTTGCAAAAAACTAACAATTAAAAAAAATTACAACTGATGAAAAAACTCTACATGAGCGCAATTCTACTTTGCACGGCGGCGGTATTTTCTGCTCAGGAAGTAGTATGGCAGAAAGACATTAAATCTTCCACGCAGGATTTTCTTTCGCAGGTTACCACCACCATCGATCAGCAATATCTCATTACAGGAAGCAGTATCCAAGCAGGAAGCGGGAAGCTGGGTGCAGGAAGTTCAATTTCAGCTTCAGATAAACAAAAAGCTAACAACGGTTATGATTTTCACCTGGTGAAATTGAATCAACAGGGTGAGGAAGTCTGGGAAAAATATTTCTCAGGACAAAATCATGATTTCCTTTCAGCAACGGTTGCTACACAGGAAGGTGGTTTTGCTGTAGTTGGAACTTCATATTCCAATGCAGGTTTAGATAAAAAAGACAATTCCAAAGGCGGATCTGACATTTGGTTGATACGAATTAACGAGTTTGGTGATGAGATGTGGCAGAAAACTTTGGGAACTGCTCAGGATGAAGAAGCGAAAGCGGTGATTCAGACGACAGATTTCGGGTTTTTCGTAGCAGGAAACATTCAAAACGCTCCAAAAGGTTTCGGATCTAAAGATGTGATTGTTTCAAAACTCGATAAAAACGGAAAAGAATTATCCCAAATTATTCTGGGCGGAAAAGGATTAGATGAAGTGGAAAAGATGATTCCAACGGTTGACGGCGGTGCTTTGCTGGGAGTTTATTCGAGAAGCGGAAAAGCAGATGGAAGCACGAAGAAGGAAGCGGGAACTAATGAAAAACCTGCCAACTCAAAACTAATATCTGCCACCTCAAAACAAACCGAAAATTTCGGAGAAGGAGATTTTTGGATGATCAAACTGAATAAAGAAGGAAAAGTAGAATGGGAAAAGAATTTCGGAGGTAAAGGTGATGACCATTTGAGAACTTTGGCGATGACTTCTACCGGATATGTTGTTGGCGGAGAATCGAGATCTGAAAGATCAGGTAATAAAACGGTGGGAATTGAAGAGGGAACGGATGTCTGGTTGATTTCTTTAAATGACCGAGGTGAAGAACTTTGGCAAAAATCTTACAACTTCAAGAACCGGGATGTGTTGATAGGATTGAACGTGATAAGCGGAAAACCATCAACCGACAACCAACAACCATCAACAAAAGGCATTTTACTCGGAGGTTATACTCAGGCGGAAGGCAGAATAGAAACGGATGATGAGACTTTCTGGATGCTGTATTTGGATCAAAACGGCAATGAGCAGTGGAGAAAGCACGTGAAAGGAGAAAGCAGACAAAGAGAGGAAAGACTTTCAGATATCAGACTGAACAGAGACGGTTCGATTATTCTGGCGGGAACAAGTGCAGAAGAATTAGGAAAAGAGAATTGGAAGATCGTGAAGTTGGGAGATAAGCAGTTGGATCAGTTGATTGAAAAACAAGACATCAAAATTTATCCGAATCCTGTTTCTGATTACTGTTATGTGGAGATTGGAATGGAAACAGGAAGCTGGAAACTGGGTGATGGGAAGTCTGAGGCAGAGATTACGCTTTATGATATGGGTGGAAGACAGCTTCAGAGCCTGAAAACCAAAAATAAAGTGACCAAGATCAATACGCAGAATCTAATTCAGGGGGCGTATTTGGTGACGGTGAAAATGAATGAGAATAAAACGGCAAATGCTAAATTGATTAAAAAATAAAATACAAATGAGAAAACTATTACCTGTTATAAGCTTTATAATATCTGGAGTTCTATACTGCCAAAGTAGTAATGAAAGCGATGTGGGTCGAAACTTATCAAAGATTTCTCCTCCAACCCCAGAGTCTTATAAATTTGGAACCTTTGGAAATTTGCCCATTGGTCTTTTTACTGGTGCGACAAACTTTTCTATTCCACTTACAACATTTACATTAAAAGACATTTCGATTCCACTAAGCTTAAACTACTCTTCCAATGGAATAAAGTTAGATGACCTGAACGGATCAGTGGGTCTGGGATGGACATTTATTAATGCTGGTGTAATTACTAGAATCATCCGAGACGAGGCGGACGAACTGAACGGCTTTATAAATGGCGATGTTCCGGATATTAATGCTTTAGGATTTAATCATCCAACAGTTATCAACTATTTAAATAGTGTAAGTACTGATGGCGTGGATTCAGAACCTGATCTATTTATGGCTAATTTTGCCGGAAGAAATTTAAAATTTGTAGTAGATAAAAATGGAAACTCTATACAATTAGATAAGACTTCTTGTAAGATAAATGGTTATGGGAGCCTTATTACAACAGAAGACGGTACAAAATATTTTTTTGATGCACAAGAGCAGGTGAAAAATTCTATGACAAACGTAGGAATGCATGGGCCAGTTAAAATAAATACAACCTCATGGTACTTAACAAAGATCATCACAAAAAGCGGACAGGAAATCCATATTCAATATTACGATAAAACATATACGTCAACAATTGCGCAATCTCAAAGCTTATCATATACGATCATAGGTCCCCAACAATTCAAATATGGACCTATTAACAATGATAATATCGGTAGTGGTTCTTGTGATCGTAATTGTGATGTATTGCCTTTTTCAATGACTCCAAATATTGGTCTTGTCTCAAAATCCGAACAAAATATAATTGTTGGGAAGCAAATCAAAAAAATTTATGACCAGAATGGAAATACAATACAATTTATCTATGAAGAACAAGTCAATGATGTTAACAGATTAGTGGGTATTCAGAAATTTAATTCATCGAATCTTGTAGAAGATCTGGAATTAAAATATTTAATTTCTCCCAATAACCGTGTATTTCTCACGGAAGTTTTAAATAAAAAATCACAATCTAGACATAGTTTTGAATACTATAATCCTACAGAATTACCTGAAAAACTGAGTTTTAAAAGGGATATGTGGGGATATTATAATGCAAAAGATAACATAAATATTATTCCGCAAATTTTTAACGCAAATAGCATCGGTGCTGTACAATATAATGGAGCTGATCAAACCGTTAATGAAAACGTAGGCTATTATGGACTGTTAAAAAAAATAGTATATCCGACCGGCGGAAGTTCTGAGATTTTGTACGAAAATCATAAAATTCGGGAAAATACTATTGTTCCCGGACACATGGCAGTTTCTGGTTTGCAAACATCCAACGACAATTTTACAAATACCAGTACGGAAGAACAAATTATTATTCCAAAAAAAACTGGACATATTTCAATAATGATAGGAGCCAATACTAATGAAAGCTGTACAAACAATTCTTTTCCTACTGATAGAATGAAGGCTGACTTATCTGTATCCAATACTTTAACTGATGAAAAGCTTAATATTTTAAAAAAGGGAATCATTGGATATAACCCGCAAGGAATAAGATATACAGCATCTCATGGTGTTTATGAAGAAGTTTTCGTATATGTTGAGAAAGATATACCGTATAAAATATCTTTAAGTGCACGATGGTTTTGTTCCAATGCTTATGCTAATGTTAAGTATCAATCTACAGAAGATTTCTATGTATTACAAGATAAATTGTTAGGAGGATATAGGGTTAAATCAATCTCAGATAATCCATCTTCAGGTAATTCAATCACTAAAAATTACCAGTATTTATTATCCAATGGCAATCACTCACTTATTCAGGTAGTTGAGCCATATTTCAAAGAAATAAGACATACAAAATCGGTATGTAACAATGTATGTCAAGCTCCAATTGAAAACACATTTCATACGATGACTTCATCAAGCCTTAGCCAATATAACGGAGGGCAACCTAACATCTGCTACACTCAGGTATCAGAAAAGTTTGTAGGAGGAGAAGGGAATGGAAAAATTGTACATCATTTTCAGGTCAGCTCAGATGGTCAAGGTGCTGTTTTTGGAGATTATATTTCTGGTACTCCTTGGTCAAATGAAGCTTGGGATAACGGGAAGGAAATACTAACAGAATACGTAGATAACCATAATGATCTGCTAAAAACAATTGAGTACAATTATAAAAAAAATTATGATTCAAATCTGTTTGGATTATCAGTAAGGAAAAAATATGATCAAATAATCACTTCCGCTAACCAAGCAAATTTTGATCATTTAGACCTTGTATTTTATAAAAATATTTCAAGATTTATATCTCTTTCTTCTCAAAAAACAACTGAATATTTAGGCGGTATACCAATAGTAACAGAAGTAGAATATTTTTATGATAACCCTCACTATCAGTTGACGAAACAAGTGGCAACTCATTCTGATTCTAAAATTACAGAAACCACTTATCAATACGCCCACGAGAAAAACAATAGTCAACTAGTTAATGCCAATATGATTGGTATTCCCTTAGAAGTCGAGGTTAAGAAACAAGGAAAAATCCTCAGTAAGACCGAGACCAAATATGATAACCCTACAATACCGCTTCCAAGTTCAGTTTTATCTTATGATGCTTTAAGCGGAACATCTTCTATTGATGTTACCTACGATAAATATGATACAAAAGGTAATCTTCTTCAGTACACCACAAAAGCAGGAATTCCTACAGCGATTATTTGGGGGTACAATAATACACAACCTATCGCTAAAGTAAATGGCGCAACATATGATCAGCTTAATGGGTTAGGATTAATTTCAGCAATCGTTTCGGCTTCAGATTCTGATGCTTTATCTTCTGCTACAGAACCTGTCTTCATTACAGCATTGGATAACTTTAGAAAAAATGCTTCTCTTTCAGGAATACAAATCACAACTTACACTTACGATCCTTTGATTGGTGTAACAAGTATTACTCCACCAAGCGGATTAAGAGAGATTTACCTTTATGATTCTGCTAATAGGCTGAAAGAGATAAGGCAGATGGAAACAGATAGTTCGGGAAATATTACCTATAAAACGGTAAAAGAATTCAAGTACAACTATAAAAACTAAACACAGACTATGAAGAAATTATTAATCCCGATAAGCGCTTTATTTGCAACAGGGCTTTTCTACTCTCAGACGAGTACTTTGACAAACACAGAAAATTACGTCTACTCCAAAACCATTCTTGATTATGATGCAAACAACCAGCCTACGAAAACCTCAGAAACTGTACAGTATTTTGACGGACTCGGGAGAGCAAAACAAATCGTAAATGTAAGGGTGTCACCCTTAGGAAAGGATGTGGTAACGCACTTAGAGTATGATGGATTCGGAAGGCAGACGAAAGACTTTTTACCTATTCCCCAATCTGGAACACAGAATGGGGGGATATATTCTTCTCCGCTTTCTAATGCTTCTGCTCAATATGGATCGGAAAAGATTTATGCCGAAAAGGTTTTAGAGAATTCTCCTTTAGACAGAATACAGCAGCAGATACAGGTTGGAAACGACTGGATTAGTAAGCCTGTAAAATTTGCATACGATACTAATGAAAGCAATGAAGTGCGAAAGTATACTACTTTGACTACAACGGTAGAGAATAGAACAAATTCTGTTTTAAAGGTTGCTGATGATGTAAATTCTTTGAACGGATTTTACAAAACCAGCCAACTTTATAAAAGTTCCGTAAAGGATGAAGACGGTAATGAAACTATAGAATTCAAAAACGGTGAAGGTCAAACGGTTCTGGTAAGAAAAATGCTTGATAACACAACAAGCGCAGATACGTATTATGTTTATAACGAATACAATCAACTTGCTTTCGTGATTCCTCCAAAAGCTTCCGAAACTTTAAAAACAATAATGCCTGGAAGTCAGGCTGCGGATGCGGTTTTAAACAATCTCTGCTACCAGTACCGCTATGACGGCAGAAACCGTATGGTAGAAAAGAAACTTCCGGGGAAAGGATGGGAGTTTATGGTATATGACAAACAGGACAGACTCGTTTTATCGCAGGATGCCGTTTTGGGAACAACTGCTAATAACTTCACCAAAAAAGGCTGGATATTTACCAAGTATGACCAGTTCGGAAGAGTGGTCTATACAGGTTTTTTTGCAAATACTGCTTCAAGAAATTCAATGCAGACAGCAATCAACAATATGAACGCTAATCCCGGAAATAATGAAACAAGAAGCACAATAGCCTTCAACCTGAACGGAATGGATGTATACTATACTAAAAATGCATTTCCTACAGGAAGCATGACAATTTTAGGTGTTAATTATTACGATACTTATCCAAATGGAACACCAACGATCCCTACTCAGATTTTAGAACAGGATGTTTTATCACAAGATGCACAGAGCTCTAATATCAGCACCAAAAGTTTGCCCGTTGCTTCGTATGTGAAAAACATAGAAGATGATAACTGGACGAAAAACTATACATGGTACGATAAGAAAGGTAGAGCAATCGGAACACATTCCATCAATTATCTAGGTGGATTTACCAAAATAGAATCTAAATTGGATTTTGCGGGAGTTCCTCAGAAAACCAATACCTATCATGTAAGAAAACAGAGCGAGTCCGGAATTACGCTCAGGGAAAGATTTGTATATGACAACCAAAACAGATTACTTCAGCATTATCATCAGGTAGACAACAAACCTGAAGAACTTCTGGCAGAAAATCAATACAACGAAATTTCTCAATTGATCAGTAAAAAAATAGGAAACAATCTTCAGAGTATTGATTATGCATACAATATTCGTGGTTGGATGACCAGGATCAATAAAGATCAGATGAATCTTCCTGATCTGGGCGGAAAGCTGTTTTCCTACAAAATCAAATACAATCAAAGAGACGGAATCGAAAATCCCGACACTGCTCAATTTGCAGGAAAAAATGTAACTCAAAAGTACAATGGCAATATTGCCGAAACAGATTGGAGATCGATAGAAACTTTAGGTGTAAATCCGCCATTAACTCCGAAAAGATACGGCTATGCATATGATAAACTGAATCGTTTAACGGCAGGTTATTACCAGAATCCCGACAATCCGTACAGCAAAGAAAATACAGAGTCTTTAGCATATGATCTCAACGGAAATATTTCAGCACTTTACAGAACCTCTGTGTTGGAATACGGAAATACTTCAGCAACCATGATTGATAATCTTGAATATGTTTATTCGGGTGGTGACAATAAGCTTACCAGTATTAATGATTATGCTTACAACGATACAGGATATGAAGGAGGAGGAAATACAATCGCTTATGATGTAAACGGAAACATGACGAGTATGCCGGATAAGGGGATTAACCTCATTAAATACAATTATCTTAATCTTCCCAATCAGTTGCAAATGCAGGCATCTTTTGAGAACGTCACGATAAACACAAAATACAGCGCAGACGGAACAAAACTAAGAAAGGAAAATACCACAGTAACTTCGGGTCTCAACGGTGATACAACACAAACTAACACTACAGATTATCTCGACGGTTTTCAATATTTACAAAAAGTTTTCCTGTCTTCAGTTGTTTTAGAACCTGCAATAATGACGAGAAGAGCGATGGAACCACAGG